>Ga0307377_10001279_pt1 | contig 32591 bp, 25 predicted proteins | sample TR3MG_FD_202535 | JGI IMG/M metagenome (GOLD analysis project Ga0307377, IMG submission 202535) | Soil microbial communities from Risofladan, Vaasa, Finland - TR-3 | ecosystem: Environmental > Terrestrial > Soil > Coastal area > Acid sulfate soil | place: Finland: Risofladan, Vaasa | collected... | reverse complement strand
TGAAAAACACGAAATTATTGTGGGTTATGATCGTCATGTTGGCGGTAGGTTTCGCGCTCTTCGGCTGCGATAAACTGAAGAAAAAACCGGCCGAAGCGCCCATTTCCGTCGAGACGCCTCCCGCCGAAGAACCGGCCCCGCCCGGTGAAGAGCCGGTAACCGAAGCCCCGCCCGAAGCCCCCATGTACGTGCCGGCGAAACTCGACGTCCTCAAAATGCTGGACGACACGCTGGGCGCGAGCGAGGACAACCTCGGCTGGGACAACGTCTTCACCTCCATCTCGCTCGAGAAGAACGTGAGCCTCTTCACCATGCTTCAAGAACACTACGCCGCGGGCTCGGGCGACCGCGCCTTCATCGACGACTCCATCGCCAAACTCAACAACGTCAAAACCTTCCTCGACGAGAATATTACGAAAGCCGAGGGCATAGACCCCACCGGCGCCGACGCCAAAGCCAAGAAGAAAATAATCCGCGACATACGCGCCCGCGTCAAGGCCATGATCGGCGGGCCCGCGCCCGCGCCCAAGAAAGAGCCCATCCCGGAATGGAAGGGCGACCTCATGAAGGAGAAGTGGCACGAGCGCGGCGAGATGATGAAGAAAAAGTGGGCCGAACGCGGCAAGTAGTAGCGACCTCCTACGATATTTACGACCGGTAAAGGCGGCCTGCGGGCCGCCTTCCGCCTTTAAACCGTCGGCGGGTGGCGGCCGTCATAAAGGGGAATTCGGCCTGGCGCGAAATTTTACGTTGACTTAGGCCGGGAATTATCATATAAACAAACCCTGAAAATATACCGGCATTTTCTTACTTCCATAGGGGAAAGGAGCAGCTCTCATGAGAGGTAAATATTTGTATTGGGCGCTCGCGCTGGCGCTGGCGGCGACGCTCGTCGCGTTCGGCTGCAAGGGCAAAGCCGCTAAGGAGACGGGCAAATTCGAAGAGATCACGGTGGAGGAGACCACGACGCCCACCGAAGAGGGCGTGGAAGAGGTCTCCGTACCCGAGCAGCCGGTCTACCACCCGACCAAACTCGACAACCTGGTCATACTCGACGATACCCTCGGTTCCGCGGAAGATACGCTGGGTTGGGACAATATCTTCTGTTCCATCTCGCTCTACAAGTGCGTCGGCCTCTTCGAGGAACTCGCCCCGGCCTACAGCCCGGGTAAAGCCGACCGCGACTTCATCGACGCCGCTATCGTCGACCTCGGCAACATCGACACGTGGCTCAACGAGAAAATAAACGCCGGCGAAGGCGTTGACCCCAAGGGCGCCGACGCCAAGGCCAAGAAGAAGGAGATAGCCAACATCCGCGCCCGCGTCCAGGCTATGATCGCCGGCCCCGCGCCCAAGAAGGAGCCCATCCCGGAATGGAAGGGCGACCTTATGAAAAAGAAGTGGCACGAGCGCGGCGAGATGCTCAAGCGGAAGTGGGCCGAGCGCGGCAAGAAGTAACCACTCTACGCAGCCGGAATCTTTTCGGTCGTAATGAGGGGGCGGCGTAAGCCGCCCCTTGCGCTAATAAAGCCCCGCGAAGACGATATGGCATACGGAACGTTAAAACGCAATATCCCGCTGCTCTACGCCGCGCGCCTGTGCGGCAACCTGGTCTTTTTCATCCCCGTCATCGTCATCTTCTTCCAGGCCCGGGGGCTCTCGATGACGCAGGTGATGCTGCTGCAGACGGCGTTTGCGGTGGCAGTAGTCGCGCTGGAGGTGCCGTCGGGGTTCTTCGCCGACCGCGTGGGGCGCCGCCCGAGCATCTTCCTGGGCGCCGGCGCGGTGACGGCGGCCTGCGTCGTCTACGGAACCGGCTACGGCTTCGGCCAATTCCTGGCCGCGGAGTTGCTGTGGGCCGTGGGTGCTTCGCTCATCTCGGGCGCCGACACCGCGGTGCTCTACGACACGCTGCTCGGGCTGGGCCGGGAGGAGGAGTACCAAAAGGTGGAAGGCCACGCCTCGTTCCTGGCGCTCTCGGGGGCGGCGGCGGCGGCCGTCGTGGGCGGCTTCGTCGCGACCGCGGGGTTGCGGCTGACGTTCTACCTGACGGCGGCCGCGCTCGCCGTGGCCGTCGTGGTGGCGCTCTTCCTGCGCGAGCCGCCCCGCAGCAAGGGCGGCCATCCGCGCGGCGAGTTATATTTTTTATATAAAATAGGCCGGTTCGCGCTATATAAAAACGTCGAGGTGCGGTGGCTCATCCTGCTCGCCGCCCTCATCAACGGCCTGGGAACGGTGGGCTTCTGGCTGTATCAACCCTATTTCGAGTTGTGCCGTATCCCGCTGCCCTACTTCGGCCTGATATTCGCTCTCTTCAACGTATTCGCCGCCTTCTCCGGCAAGATCGCGTTCGCGGTGGAACGGGCCATCGGCAAACGGCTCACGCTCATCTGCCTGCCAGTGCTTCTGGGCGCCTCCCTCGTCGCGATGGCGGCGTTCGTGACGCCGTTCGGTTTCCTGTTCGTGCTGTTCGCGCAATTCGTCCGCGGCTTCTCGCACCCGGTCATCGCCGACTACATCAACCGCCACACCTGGTCGGACAAACGGGCCACGGTGATGTCGATAAAGAATTTAATGACTCGCGTCGTATTCATCGTAACGGCGCCGGCGATAGGCGCTTCGGTGGACGCCGTCGACGTCCGGCTGGGGTTGTTGCTCACCGCCGCAGCCACCGTCGTGGGCGGCGGCGCGCTGGTCATCGCGCTCAGGCGGGACCGGGTAATATAGGGGGGTAAGGCGGTTACTCGCCCGGGGCGGGGGTCTCGGGCGCGGGGGTCGGCGGCGCCTCCGCCGGGGGAGCCGGCTCGGGGGCGGGTTCGGGCGAGGGGGCGGCCGCGCGCGGCCCGGCCGGCCGGTTCGATTTGGTCGGCGGCAGCGGCCCCCAGAAGACGCGCCGGCGTCCCACCCCCTCGTAGCGTCGAGCCACTTTTAAATAATAAGGTTCGCCCAACGGCCGGAGCTCGTCCGCGGCCGACAGAAGCTCCCCGCGAATTCGCTCGTACGTCACGTCCGGCAACGGCGGCGCGTAGTCGCCCACGCCGGCGAAGGCCGCCGCGGCGCCGTCCAGCCGCTCGAGCGCGCGGGCGAACACCACCCCCCGGTACGCGTCCGGCGCCCGCCGCACGGCCTCGCGGGCTTCGGCGCGCGCCCGCTCCACCGCCGCCGCGGCCCGGGCGTTGTCCGTCCCCAGGTAAACCGCGGCCAACTCGCACGTCTTCTGCAGCGCCGCGGCTCGAGCCGCGAACTCGTCCTCGCCGTACGGCGCCACCGCCGCCGGCTCCTCGGGCGCAGGCCGCGGCGCCGAACACGCGCCCGCCAGTACCAACGCCGCCGTCAATAACGCCCGAATATCCCTGTTCAACGTAAGCGCCCTTTCACGACGTGCGCGACGCCGAAGAATTTGGCCTGGGCTCGAATGTCGGCGAAGCCCGCCGCCGCCAGCCGGCCGGCGAGCTCCTCGGCCGAAAAGCAATTCTGAATGGACGCCGACAGGTAGCGGTAGGCGAGGCCGTCGCGGGCGATGAGTCGTCCCCACAACGGGACCATAACGTTGAGGTAAATTTTGTACAACGCGCCGGTCAAACCCTTCGGCGGCGCGAAGACGTCCGCCACCGCTACCCGGCCGCCGGCCTTGAGGACGCGCCGCACCTCGCCCACCGCGGCATCCGTCGACGGTATATTCCGGAAGACGAAGGCGCTGCCGACGTTATCGAAGGCGCCATCCCGAAAAGGCAGCCGCGTGACGTCGCCCAGCACGAAGCGCACCCGGCCGGCCCGTTCGTACGACGCGAGCTTGGCCCGGGCGACGGCGAACATCTCCGGGCTGCGGTCCAAGCACACCACGCGCGACGCGCCGGCGGCGAGGCAGGCCGCGGCCAGGCCGCCGCTGCCGGCCCCGGCGTCGAGGACCGCGCCGCGCCCCACGAACGCGGCCGCGTCCCGCCGCATTAGGCCCACCATGCCGAGACTCTGGACGTAATTGACCAGGTCGTAGCGGCGCGCGATCCGGCCGTACAAGTCGTCCAGGAAATCCTGGGTAACCGAAGCTCGGGCGAAAGTTGACATAACTCGTCGGCGATGGTAAAGTTCAGCTCGTGCGCCGCGTAATAAATTACCTTACGTTCGCTCTCGCCGCAACGGCGTTTTTCATATCGGCCTGCGGGCCGACGTGGGAAACGTATCGCGGCGGCCCGGGGCGCGCCGCTTCCCTCCGCCCCGACTTCGCCGGCCCCCCGCGCGTCGCCGGGTGGAAGCTCGAGCTTAAGTCGCCGTCGTTTTCGTCGCCGGTGCTGGCGGAGCGCTTTCTGCTCGTCGGCACCAACGACGACTTCCTCAACGTTATCGCGCCCGAGGACGGCAGGGTCCTTTACCGCTTTCGGACCGGCGGCGACGTAGCGGGCAGCGCGGCCCTCGCCGGCGATACGGCCTACTTCGGCGCCGCCGACGGATTCCTCTACGCGCTGGACGTGCCGCGCGGCCGCCTTAGATGGAAATTCGGCGCCGGCGGCAAAATAGTCGCGGACCCGGTGGTAGCCGACGGCAAGGTCTTCTTCGGCACGCTGGACGGTAAAGTATTCGCCCTCGGCGCGCGCGACGGCAGGTTAAAATGGGTCGCCGAAGAGGTCGGGCCCGTTTGGACGACGCCCTGCTTCGCGGAGCGGAAACTCTTCGTCGCCTCCCGTAGCGGCCGGCTTCTATGTTTGGACGCCGCCGACGGCCGCCCGGATTGGAGCTACGACGCCGGCGCGCCGCTCACCGCGCCGCCCCTCGTACTGGCCGGGACCGTCGTCGCGGCATCGGAGGACGGCGAGATATTCGCGGTGAGCGCCGCGGACGCGAGGCCGCTCTGGCGCTACGCCGCCGGCGCCGGCGTAAGCGGCCTGGCCGCCGAGAACGACGCGATATTCGCCGGAACGTGGGAAGGCAACCTCGTCGCGCTGCGTTCGGCCGACGGCGCGCGGTTGTGGCAGCGCGGCCTGGACGGCGCGGTCGAAGGAAGCCCGGCCGCGGCTCGAGGTTTCATATACGTCGGCACCGCCGCGGGTAAAATTTACGCCGTCCGCGCGGGGGACGGCGAGATAAGTTGGGAAGCGGATGCCCCGGCCGGCGTATCGTCGAGCCCGGCGGTGGGGCCGGACGCGGTCTACGTCGTCGCCGACGACGGCTCGACGCTCTCGTTCCGTTAACGGAAACGACGACCGGGGGCCCCGCGACGCGGGGCTTTTTTATTAACTCCGCCGCGCCCCGATCAATAGATATATGAGCCACGTTACCGCGGTCAACGTCGCCGCGACGTACGTGAGCGCCGCGGCGCTGAGGACCTTCCTGGCGCCGGCCACTTCCTCCGGCGCGACGGCGCCGGTACCCCGCAGCATAGCCAGCGCCCGCCGCGATGCGTCGAACTCGACGGGCAGCGTCACGAGCTGGAACGCCACCGCGAACGCGTATAAGATTATCCCGATGTTAATCAGAAAACCCCACCGGAAGATAAAGCCGCCGATGAGCAGCGGGATGAACAGCTGCGAGCCAATGTTGGCGACCGGCAATATCGCGTTTCGAACCGTGAGGAAGGCGTACCCGTCGCGGCGCTGGGCGGCGTGACCCACCTCGTGGGCGGCGACGCCGTACGCCGCGATGCTCGCGCTGCGCGCCACGCCCGAGGAAAGGCGCAGCGTGTTCGAGCGCGGGTCGAAGTGGTCCGTCAGCGTGCCGCCGGTTTCCTCCAGGCCGACGCCGCCGAGGTTCTCCTGTTGCAACAGTTGCGCCGCCACCTTCGCGCCCGGCAAGCCCGCCGCCGCGGCCACCTGGGCATACTTCTTATAAGTGGCCCGAACCTTCCATTGGGCGTAGAAGCCCAATATGATAACCGGTACCAACATCAGGTACGTGGGCTCGAGGTAAGCGTAAAGGGGGTATCCCATAAGTTACCACCTTGACGCGGGGTTACGTCGCTATGAACGCCGCCAGCCGGCCTTCCCCGTCGACCAACTTCGCGTTCGCGAAAACGTTGCCCGCGCCCTCGTAATTTCGCAACGGCACGCGTAGATAATTATCGGTCAAGGCCACCGCGGCGCCGCCGCGGCCGTCGCGCCTCTCTTCCACCAGCGCCGCCCGGACCGCGCCTGCGAACCGCCGCTCGTACGAGCGACGCTTCGCCGCGGCGAGCTCGCGCAGCAGCGCGGCGCGACGTTCGCGCTCGTCGGGAGGGGCCCGGTCGGCCATGGCCGCGGCGTCGGTCCCGGGCCGCGGCGAGTAGGGGAAGACGTGCAAGTACGCGAACGGTATCTCCTCTACCAGCGCGAGCGTTTTCTTAAAGGCCGCGACGTCCTCGCCGGGGAGGCCCGCGATAACGTCCGCGCCGATGGCGACGTCGCCGACGCGCTCGAGCAGCTCGAGGCACAGGCGCCGGTAATCGGCCGCCCGGTACCGCCGCCGCATCCGACGCAATACGCCGTCGTCCGCGGACTGCAGCGGCAGGTGGACGTGGGGACATACGCGGCCGCCGGCGGCCACCTCGCGTACCAGCGCCGGCTCGAAATCGGACGCGTCCACCGACGACAGGCGCAAGCGGAACTCGCCCGGCAGCGCCGAGAGCTCGGCGAGCAAGGTCGCGAGCGAACGGCGGCCGTCGCGGCCGTACGAGCCCAGGTCCACGCCCACCAGCACGACTTCCTTGACGCCGACCGACACGGCGTCGCGGACGTCGGCGACTACTTCGCGGGCCGGCCGACTTCGGCTCGGCCCCCGCGCCGCCACGACTACGCAATAGGCGCACGCGTGGTCGCAGCCGTCCTGGACTTTGAGGAAAAGCCTGGTCTTGTTCGCGAACCGCGTCACGCGGCGCCTGGGGGCGGCGTCGGGCGCGCCGGCCTCCCCGGCTATGAGGGCCGGTATCCGTTCCTTGTCGCTGTTGGGGACGACCGTTACGTTCGGCCCGAGCGGCGCGAAAACCTCGGGCGCGAGGTCGGCGTAGCAGCCGGTAACGACGACGCGGGCGCCGGGCCGCTCGCGGCAGACGCGCCGCACGAGCTGCCGCGACTTGTAGTCGCTGCGGTGCGTCACGGTGCAGGTATTGACGACGTAGAAGTCCGCCGGGCCGTCGAACGGGACGGAGCAAAAGCCGGCGTCCTCGACGCCGGCGCGCACGGCCTCCGTCTCGTACTGGTTGAGCTTACAGCCGAGCGTTTTGAAAGCGACGGTCGGCATAGTGGAAGTCCCCGAAGATTTACCAGGTAAAGAAGCCTGGAACGCAGGTTAGCAGGATGCCGATAAATACTACGATGAGGCCTACGACGCCCGCCGGCGGCCCTATTATACGTAGCGCTTTGCCCTTCGAGACCTGGCCGAGCCAAAAGCCGCCCACCAACATGACCAAACCGAGCAGGACTACGAGGAGATATTGATACTCGATCATAAGCTATCCCTTTCGGTTAATATTCCGGGAATTATAACAGAAATTTAGTCGACCAGTACGAAAAAATCCCGGCCCAACCACGCGCCGTCGGCGTCGCGGAAGGTGAACTCGACGCGGCGTACGTCGGCGGTAATCTTGAGGAGCGGCGCGCGGAAGCCCCCCGCCGGCCCGGCCATGACCGCGGTCGCGGGCGCGAGCTCCCGCCGGCCGGGTCGCCGCCACCCGTCGACGCCGAAGTACACTTCCCCGGCGCGCGGCCACTCCACGACCAGCAAGTCCCCCACCTTCAACGACAACCGGCCGTCGGGCCGCCAGATGACGCGGCGCGGTGCGATGGCCTCGCTCAACGCCGCGGGCGGCTCGTCGCCGAGCGCGCGGTACGCCGCGGCCACGTTCTCCCGGAACAGGCGGTCGAACTCCTCGTCCGCGCCACCGCCCTGGTCGTCGCCGTACCACCAGAACCAGTCGCTGGCTTCGGCCGCCAGAAGGAACTCGCGCGCCTCCGCCTTCGCCGCCTCCGGCGCGGAGGAGCGCTCCAGCGCGTCGCGGGCTTCCCCCAAGAGTTCCCATGCCCGGTTCTCCTCCGGCTCGCCCACCCACGTCCCGAGGTCGTTGCCGGGAAGGGAACCGGCCTCGTCGATCCACGAGGCGCAGGCCAGCGGCCGTAAGTGGTCGAGCGTGAGGGGCGGGTGGGGCGCGAGGCCTCTGTCGGCCGCGCCGGCGAGGTATTCGGCGAACGTCACGGCTCGAGCCACGTCGCCCCGCGCCAGCCGGCTATACAACTCCCTCAGGAACGGCACGCCCTGGCGACGGTACGCACCCCAGGCGTTCTCGCCGTCCAGGATAACGCAGGCCAGCGCGTCGTGGACGGAACGCGCCCGCGCCGCCGCCAGGAACGAACACAAATTTTTACAGAAGTCGGCCGCGGCCGCCGCGGCGTCGGGCCAACGTTGATACTCGAAACCTATGGCGTCGGACAAGCCCCGGTGGCGGAAGAATATCGCCAACTCGCCGTCGCCCACCCGGTACGGCTGCGACAACAGCTCCGGGCGGCCCGGCTCGTAATCGCGCTCTCCCGAGAGGGCCAACACGCCCTCGTCCGACGCTATCCACGCGACGCCGGCCCGGTCGAAGTACGGCAGCACCTTCTCCGCCACCGCCCCCTCGGCGGGCCACATGCCGGCGGGTTTAAAGCCGAACTCCGCCTCGAAGAACGCAACGGCGCGCGTAACTTGCTCGCGCGCGTCCGCGGGCCACGAGAACCGCGGCGGCAACGTAGCGCCCGGGCGGTCGACGGTCGCGAGGTCCGAGTCGTGAACGAGAGGGAGAATCGGGTGGTAAAAGGGCGTCGTCGAAATCTCGAGCCGGCCTTCCCACCGAAGCCCGCGATACAGCGGCACGACGGCCGCCATTACGTCGAGCTGCGCCGCGATTACGGCCTCGACGTCGTCGCGCGTATAACCGCAACCCTTCTCGGATAACGGCCTCAGGTCGACGACGGCGCCGCCCTCCAGCGTTACCGGGCCCTCGCGGAATATCTCGCCGGTCCAGGCGAGGTTGAACAGCGCCACGGCGTCGAGCAGTTCGCCGGCGCCGAACGATTCCCGGCGGACGTATTTCCGGTAGAGTTTAAAATAGCGCGGATGGCCTTTAACGACGCGTTCGAAGTCGACGTCGAAAGCGCGGGATATCAGCGCATCGGCCTCGGCCGCGGCGAGTCGGACCGGGTCGCGGAGGGAGAGCTCCATCAAACGGTCGCGGTGCCCCCGGTGCAAGTACGCGTCGAACTGCGCCAGCAGGACGGGCGTGAAGTTGAACGTAGCGCGCAGGCCGTCGCAGCCCGCGACCAGGTGCCCCATCTGGTAGTAATCGCGGGCGGCGTGCAGTCGCACCCACGGCAACGCCGGCTGGCGCCCGGGCCGGCGCGGGTCGGCGTACGGGGGCTGGTGGAAGTGCCACAACAGCGCTACGTACGGTTTACCCATCGGGACGAAGGGCATCGCGAGGAGGCGACGGATTTACTTTACCACTTGACGCCGCCCCGCCGTTTGCGTAAAATATAAACGAAGCGGGCCCGGACCTCGCAGGAGGAAAACTTTTGAAGATAATGGTAACGACCGCGGGAAGCGTACCCGCCAAGAAGAAAGCCGACTACCTGGTAACGGTCGCCTCCCGCGCCAACGCCCAACTCATCGTCCTGCACGTAGTCGACAGCCAGGACGAATACGAGGACGGCCAACAGGCGCTCGCCATCTTCCAACGCCGGCGTGCGACGCCCAAGATACGCCCCATCCTTCGCATAGGCCGCCTGACGGACACGATCGCGAAGACGGCGCAGGAAGAGGAGGTAGACCTGATTATTTTAGGCCTCGACGAACGGGGCGACATCTCGAGCGCTATCTCGCGCGAGATCCTGGCCAAGACCGACATCCCGGTCTTGCTGGTTCCCAATCTGGAGTGAGGTACCGCCGGGCCGGCATTTATAAAAGCAGGCGCGGAGCCTGCTTTTTTTTTACCGGCGGGCCCCGGTTTAGTCAAAGGTTTTGATGTAGGCCTTATCCTTTAATTCCTGTACGTACTTCTTTTTCTCGAGCGCCAATTTCTGGGCCCTGAGGGTCCTCTTAACGACTTCGCGCGCTTCCTCGTACGAAACCTCGCGGCCCTCCCGTCGCTCCTCGAGTTTGAGGATGAAAAACCCTTCGGGCCGTTCTATGACCGTCGTGACGCCCCCGGGCGAAAGCCCCTCCACCGCCGCCGCGACTTCCGGCATCTCCGCTTCGAACTCCGACATGGCTATCTCGCCCACCAGGCCGCCCGCGGCCGCGGTCTCCTCGTTCCCGCTGTACGCGGCCGCCACGTCGGCGAAATCTTCACCCCCGGCCAGCGCCGCCGCGGCCTTTTCCGCCTTCGCCCGGGCGGCCCTCACGTCGGCGTCCGTCAAACTCACTTTGAGGTGGACGTATTGGACTTCCCGCCGCTCGTTCTCGATGCTCCCGAGGCGAACCAGCCAATAACCATCCGGTCCCGCCACCACTTGCGATATGTCGCCCGGCCGCAGGCCGGCCGCGGCCCGTTCCAGCGCCGGCACCGCCTCCCCCGGCCGGAATTTAAACGAGGCGCCGAATTCGCCGCCCTCCTCCGCATCGGCCGCTTTCTTCGCCAGCGCGGCGAAACCGCCTCCGGCCAGCGCCGCGTCCCTAATGCGTTGGAGTTCGTTCTTGACGCGGGCCCTCGATTCCGCCGACGGCTGCTTGGCAACGGCAATCTCGCGCAGCGTGACGAGCGTGGGCAGCGCGAGCTCGTCCCGGCGGGCGTCGAAGTAGGCGCGTATTTCCTCTTCCCTGACCTCCACCCGGGGCGAGAGGACGACGTCCAGAAGGCGTCTTATCTTCAACTGGTCGCGGAGGGTTTTCCGGTAACGGACGACGAGCTCTTTTTCCGTCATACCGTATTGCGCGAGCGCGGCCTCGTACTCCGCCTGCGACGAGAACCCGCCGCGAATACGCTCGAGCTCCTCGTCGAGGTAGGGTTTAACGTCCTCCCGAGATACGATGATGTCGCGCCCGTCGGCGTCCTGCAACAGGAGGCGGTCGTCCATCATGGCCGCCAAGACCTCGGCCGCGAAAGCGCGGAGGTCGCCCGCCTTCGCTCCGGCGGCCTCCATCTGATACAAGCGTACCGAGACCTCCTCGCCCAGCTCGCTCGCCAGGATTACGTCGTCGTTGACGGTCGCCACGATGCCGTCCAAGGGCCGGCGCGCCGCCCCAGCCGTCCCGGCGAAAAACAAAACACAAGCTAAAGCTTGTACGGCGGCGGCGAAACGGCGAATGACAACCGGCGGTCTCATAACTCGGCCAAAGCCCCGTCGTCGACGGACACTTTGGTTTCCTTTCGCAATCCCTCCAACCAACGCGCGTAGAGCTCCTCCTCGCGCTCGGTGCGGAGGAGGTCTTCTATTTCGGGTCGAACCTCGGCCAAAGGGCGGCGCCTCGCTTCCCGCACGCTTACTACTTTGACGATTTCGCAACCGTACGGCGTCGCGATCACGCCGCTGGTCCGACCCGGGGGCAGGTCCTTCACCGCCGCGGCCACCTCCGGCGGAAGAGCCTCCAAGGTGGTATAGCCGACGTCGCCGCCGGCGTGGCGGTCCGGCGAAATCGAGAGCTCCCGGGCCACTTCCTCGAAGGTCGCGCCGTACGTCAGCTTGGCGAGAGCCTCTTCGGCCCGGCCCTTATCGTCCGTAACGATCTGTTTGAGGTGAAATTCGGCCGGCACCTCGAAATCGGCGGCGTGGACGTTGTAGTAGGCCACGACGTCGTCGTAGCTGACCGAGACCTTCTCCACCACCGCGGCCTCGATTGCCGCCTCGACGATGAGGTCGTCCCGCACGGTCTCCTCGAACGCTTCGGCCGTGAGGTTCTGCGACTTGAGGTAGGAGGCGAAACCCCGGGCGCCGTAGTCGGCTTTAATCAGGCCCAGGCGGGCGTCGACCTCGGCGTCGCCGACCTCCAATCCGTTCTTCCCGGCCCACGCGAGTATTATCGCGCGCTCGAGCAGTTGCTCTACGACCCGACGCGCGGCGTCGGCATCGACCTCGGCGCCCTCGGGCCTACCCTGGGGGTAAAGGCCGCGGTAAACGTCGGCGGCGGTTATCTCTCGGTCGCCCGCGCGCGCCACGACGCGCTCCCGGGCGGCTTCTCCTTCCTCGCCCTTACGGCAGCCGGCGGCCGCCGCCAGCAACGTTATAACGGCGACCGCCGCCCATATCCGCGTCCGAACCGCCACTATAACTTCTGGACCTTCTTATACGCCATCTTGAGGGCGCTATCGTCGATTTCGATCGAATACTTACCGCGCAATTCCTCGAACCAAGCCTGGCATTTGCGGTCGATCTCCGGGCTGGCCAGCTTCTCGCGATACGCGCCGTCTTTCGCCAAGCCGTTGTACTGCTCTTCTTCCAGCGTATACTGTACGAACGGGTAATATTCGACGTACCTGAAGAACGCCCAACGGCCGTCCTTCAACTTGAAGACCTCGCTCACGTCGCCTTTTTTGGCTTTGAAGACGCGAGGCCGGAATTCGTCCACGAGCGGAGGCGGACCGCCTTCGGGCCCGGCGGGCGCACCCGCTCCGGCGCTTTCCGCTTGCCGCGGTATTACTAAAAAGTCGGCCATCGGCAATTCCGACGGCGCCGGCTGCTTCTCCGCTTCGCCCCGCTTCTCCAACTCCTCGTAGTACTTTTGGGCGTATTCTTGCGCGGCGGCCATGAAATCGCCGCCCGCCGTTACTTTGGCCCGGATGTCGTCGGTTTCGGCCTTCTTCGGCATCGCGACGAACTCGACCTCGGCGCGTTCGATATCCTGGAACTCGTCCTTGTGGTTCTCGAAGTACTCCTTGACCTCCGCCTCGGTCACGTCCGGGATGGTGGGGACGAACACCTCGTCGTAAATCCGGTCCACCATTTTGCCGGCGCGGAACCTGTTCAGGTCGCGGACGAAATCGGGCTCCTTATCCACCCCGGAGCGGATGGCGTCGAACTCGAGCAACGCGTCGTCCTCCAACGCCTTGAGCCGGCCGTCCAACATCTTTTTAAACTCCCCGGGCTCCTTGCGCTTGAATTCATCCAGCCCCTCTTCGCTCATCCCGAACTGAAGGGGCATACCCTCGAACCAGCTCTCAAAATATATCGGTACGCCGCCTACCGTAGAAACCGCTTTTCCCTTGCGGTTATATTTATCCTTGGCGTCGGCGAGTTTGCCCTTCACCACCGCGTCGTAGACTTCGCGGTTAAGCTTGATATCGGCTTCCTTCCGCAACTTCGCGACGTGTTCCACCGTAGTGACGTTGACCTTGTAACTCTTTATGGAGTTGCGGATGTCGTCCTTGACCTTGGCGTACTCTTCCTTTTGGCCCGGGACCTTCTTGTCGACGCGGAAGATCAACCACATATTGCCGGTCTCCGCCTCGATGACGGGCGTGTATTTCCCGACTTCGGCCTCGTACACGGCGCGGCTCACGTTATCGCCGGAATAGTAGAAGTCCTCCGGCATTACGCCACCTTCGTTTTTATTTTGCTCGAAGACGGAGTACTTCTTGACGACGTCGTTCCAGGGTTTCCCGGCCTTGAGCTCGGCGCGCGCCTTTTCGGCCTGGTCCTTCTTATCGCATACAAGGAACGAGACGCGCCGCCATTCTTTATTTTTGTTGTAATAATCCAGAATCTCCGCCTCGGTCACCTTGATAGTATCCTCGATCTTTTTGCGGGCGCGTTCGCGGAGGAGGTTGGACCGGTACGTCTCGACGTCTTTTTTCAATTGCTCGTCGTCGCCGTAGCCGAGTTCCTCGGCCTCCAGCTCGAGCACGCGGCTGATTAAGATATCGTCGAGGAAGTCCTTGGCGTCGTCGAAGGTGTTGATCACCGGTTTGTCCTGGGGCGGCGCCATCTCGACCGCGCGTTTGTAGTGGTAGACGAAGTCGCCCACCGTAACGGCGCCCTTGTCGCCGATAGCGGCGATGACCTTGTTCTCGTCGTAGCCGCAGCCGCCGCACCCGCTCGAGGTCAGGGCGACCCAGGCCAGCGCGGCCGCCGTAGCCGTAACGATTAAGACTTTTTTCATTTAATCTCAGCCTCCGGTCAAAGATTTACGCATATTTTACTATTTATGCCCTCCGCCGCGCGGGGGGCTGGTCCATTCGGGGCCGACGGGGCTCGAACCCGCAACATCCGGCGTGACAGGCCGGTGCTCTATCCAAGTTGAACTACAGCCCCAGTAAGGCGCTATTTATACCATAAACCGCCGCGTTCATCAAGGGGGAAAAGCCGGAGGGGGCGGCGCATGCGGAGACGGTTTTTATAGGGCCGGCCGTTGTGGGGGCGCACAGCTGTGCGCCCCTACCGCCCCTCCACCACCCTTATCTCCTCGGCCGTCAGGCCGGTAGGGGCGCAACGCGTTGCGCCCGTACGACGGGACGGCGATATTGCGGTCGGTGGCGGCGACGGCGCGCTGGAGGCGTTGCTTGTCGGCGTCGGAACGGTGACAAGACGAATTTTTCGCTTATTCTGCGAAACGAGCCCAAATTTTGATAACGTCGGGATCGATAGATTTTAAAAACGAAATGGTTTTCTCAACACAACCGACAGCTCGTCGCGCGTCGGCTTCTCTATTCAAACAATAATTAGTAATTTTATCCAAAGATGAAGAAAACGGTTTATCGTGAACTAAAAGATTCCTTTTCTTATTTAACCATTCTAATTCTATCATCTCTCTAGAACTTGGTCCTATATTCTTACCTAATTTTAATAAAGGCACGAACACCCACTTAGATAAGAAATCCAATCTTTTTACGCGTTTTTCAAAGACGGCTTTTCCTAGATATTTAAAAGCGTAGTAATTTATAAAAGATTCTAAGGCTAAATGGCAGAAAATAACCGCTTCCATAGATTTTAGGTCTGTTTCATGGTTCCAAATCAATAATCGGCTTATAATTTCGTTCTCAGCGGGGGTACCCTTGCATTGTTCAAGAGCTATTTCTGCGGGCCGGATTTCATCCTCGATATCCTTTACTTTTATAAAAGCATTTTTCGCTATTCCGTAATACTTGCGGAATAAAGGGAAATCTATTTTCAAAATATGTTCTCCTTTTTTAGCTTTTCGGGCATCGTTCCAATCCTTATTCAGCCCCCTCCACGACCCTTATCTCCTCATCCGTCAGGCCGTACAGCTCGTACACTAGTTCATCTATCTTGCGGTCCGTAGCGCCGACGGCGCGCTGGAGGGGCGACTGGCCAGTCGCCCCTACGGCGCCGGCTCGCCCTCGCCGACCCGTTCGTCAAGGGTGCATAACGTGTTTAACGCCGGTTCGGTGAAAATCCTGGCGCGCACCGGTTTCTCGTTACGCAACAAGTCGATATACCAAGGGTATTCCGCGGCCGCGACGTGCAAAGAACCCGCCAGCCGTTCGGGGGTTATAGCCGACAAGTTCTCCGGGGCGTCGCTCATATCTTGCCAAAACGTGATTTCGAAATTTTCTATCCGTCCCCGGCAGTAGCCTTGGCACCAAATTCGCGCCGCGGATATGTGGGAGGCGCCCTCGCGGTCCGCGTCGCGGTGAAGGTATACGATGTAATACCAAACGTCGAATTGTTCACAAGCCACGGTTTATACCTCCTTCTTTTAGGGTGAAAACTTCCCACCGGGGCCCGTTGCAGGACCGCAACGGCTTACGCCCGTATGGGCCGCGATGTTGGAGCGCACAGCTGTGCGCCCCCTGCCGCCCCTACGACCCCTCCACGATCTTTATTTCCTCCTCCGTCAGGCCGTACAGCTCGTAGACCAGCGCGTCGATCTTGCGGTCGGTGGCGGCGATGGCGCGCTGGAGGCGGGTCCTGTAGGTTTCTATTTGTCGTCGGATTTTTCGGGTTTTGACGGCGTTGGCCGAGTGGCTTTTCCTTTATCGCTTTCTTTAACGAATTTGCCCGTGCCATCGTCATCGTTCAGTCCGCCATTTTCTTCCCCGTTACCTGCCATATTAAAACCTCCTTTCCGGAAAAGCGAAATTTATTAAGTCGATTCGGGAAACCGTTAGCAATCGACGGCGGTTAAGAATAATAACACCGCCGACACCCCGAGGAATAATAACCCAGCGCAAAAAAGGAACCCGGCTACGGTTATCCATTTCGAACAACGATTTAAACTCGTTTTAATAAGATCGTAGTTATGTTCGGCGTACTTAATATAATTAGCTCTTGTTAAACGTTTCGCGGAAGGCCAACGTACGGTCGCGAAAGACTTATGCCAGCTAATTATACTAATGAATACTGCTCCTAGGAAAAATAAAAAAGATAATGCGAAAGAAACCGAAGAGCAAAAAGAGATTGTAACGTTAGGTCCTTTCGCTAAGTATCCAAAACCGACTAAGAGAATACCAATAAAAACGCTAGAGAAGCTAACAAACTCGGAAGTCCTTATCCGATGAGCGTCTCTCGACGATATAACATCTTGGATAAACCTATCTATATGTTCTTTTCGGTCGTCAGCCATTTAATCGAACCTCCCATTAATTAAGCTTAAGGGGTTTGTTATTACTCTACGAACCCTCCACGATCTTTATCTCCTCATCCGTCAGGCCGTACAGCACGTAGACCAGCGCGTCTATTTGGCGGTCGGTGGCGTCGACGGCGCGTTGTAGGGGCGACTGGCCAGTCGCCCCTACCGCCGGCCCCTACGATTCAACGATCCTTATCTCCTCGTCCGCCAGGCCGTACAGCTCGTAGACCAGATTATCGATCTTGCGGTCGGTGGTGGCGACGGCGCGTTGGAGGCGCTGCTTGTCGGGGTCGGATTTGGCCCGGGCGAGGCGCTTGTGCAATTCCAACATCTCCTCCACCAACGCCACCATATTGTCGTGCCGCGCGGATTTTAATGTACCGGAAGTATTTAATATTGGGATGGGGAAATTAACTATACGGCTTTTTTGTGCGACTAAGGTAGCGCCTTGTATACTTGATACTATTGTGTTCATAAAGAAGAAATAAACCTTAGAATTTAGAACGCCCAATAAAAATAGCAACACGTCGGCGCTCAACCCTAACAACATATAATGGTTACTGCCGAATGTTAAACCGGTTCTGTCTAAAGCGAAATGTGGCGCTATTTGGAATTGCCCGTAGATAATCTTTGGTTTATCGAACTCGGCAAAGTAATCGATTGTATCTTGTATTTCGTACCATTTATAGTTCCCGGGTTTACGACCTAGTTTTTCTTTACTCGTTTTCTTAGGTGTTAACTCGTCACGCCAATTAGCAAGATATTCTTTTACCCCGGGATATCTTTCTATCCGAATACCGCGCCTCGTAAATATCAAAAAGCGTTCGCGGAAATTAATATAGTACCGCCTAACGTCGTCGCCGAAGACGAAGGGTTCGATTATTTCCGCCGACTTTGGGTCTTTCGCGATAAGGCGGTCCCGGGTTCCGCGGTTAATTATAAAAGCGTTATTGAACCCAGTAAGTACGCCCCGGTAAATCTTCGCGCCCGCATATTCGCGTAAAGGGGTGCCTACGTTATTTATCTTATCGAGTACGCCTTGGGTTTTGGGCCGGACTAGAGAAAACCCCTCGTTGTCTAACGCTCCCGGCTCGAGTTTATACCCTATGGCCGCGACTTCTTCACTTAAATATCGGAAACTTAGGTTTCTGACGGGCACGTATGAAGGTTTTCTCTTCGGTCGGCTTTTCAAAACCAATATTATCAATGGGTAATTAGTTGCCCCCTCGAAAACGTGTAAATCGCGGAAGTCAACCATTTCGACTATTTCGAATTCCTTAATAAAACTCCTTAAGTTCGCACCGTAATCGACTCGTAACCATTTATTGGGAACTATTAACCCAAAAAACCCATTTCCGCGGGTAAGTTTTAGACCCTCCTCAGTAAAACATACGTATAAATCAGCCGTAGGTACAAATGTTTTATACTTATTTACTAAATAATCCTTTTCTTCGCCTATTAATAATTGGTAAACCCACGGAGGGTTGCCGATCACCGCGTCGAAGCCGCCGGCCTTCATTATATCCGCGAACTCCACCTCCCAATCGAACGGGTTGACGCGGCGCCGTTCCTCCTCCGTTATTTCGAACGATCGTTCGGACAGTGGGCTTAAGCCCACTGTCTTTCCCCGGGCAAAGTCCCAATAGTCGGAACCTATCAACGAGTTGCCGCATTTGACGTTCCCCGCCAGGTCCGGCAATATCCGCTCGCGCAGGAACTTCGTCTGCGCGCCGACGGACTCGCGGCTCTCGCCCTCCAGCGCCTTCAGCAGCAGCGAGAGCTTAGTTACCTCCACCGCCTGCGGGTCGATGTCCACGCCGAACAGGTTGTTGACCAGGATGTCCTTCTTGGCGGCGGCGGTGAGGCGCCAGCTCACGGGCCCGGGCCCGGGCGTCGGCACGACCTTGCCCTCATACCCGCCCGGGTCGTCGCCCACGTACCACTCGAGGTGCCAGTTGATGAGGTGCTGGTACGCGCCCAGCAGGAACGAGCCCGAGCCGCACGCCGGGTCGAGTATCTTAAGCTTGGCGGCGTCCTTCGGGCTCTTGCACCCCTTCAACAGCTCCCCCACCGTGTTCTTGACGATGTACTCGACGATGTACTGCGGCGTGTAGTAGACGCCCTTGGCCTTGCGGACCTCCGGCTTGTAGTCGATGTGGACGCCGCGGCCGTCGAGCCATATCGTCTTGCCGAGGAACTGCTCGTACACCTGGCCGAGGATTTCCACCGGTACGACGCCGAACTCGTACGGGCTTTCGGAGAGCTCGCGGATTATTTTACGCAGTATGGCGTCGTCTACGTGGAGGGTGGGGGTAAGCTCGTCGCGCGAGGTGGCGCGGCCTTTCTCGTCGCGGAAGTGGAACAGGCCGGAGTTGTATACGTCGTCGGCCTCGAGGCACAACGCCATCAGGCCGGCGTAAACGCCCTCGCCCGTCCGGAGCGCCTCGAGCCGGCCGCGGCCCTCAATCCCGCGGTCCTCGGCGACGCGCAGGAAGATGACGCGGTCGAGTATGGCCTGGACCGCGGCGCTGAGCTCGTACTTGTCGAGGTCCTTCTCGCGGTTGCGGTTGGCGACGTTCCGGGCGAGCTCGTCGCGCCAGTGCTCGAGCAACTTCAAAAACGCTTTGTCGACCGGTTCGGCCTTGCCGCCGCGGTTCTCGTCGGCGTACGTATCGAAGGCGCCGCTCCATACGGCGTCCCTCGAAAAGACCGCGGCGATTTCCTCCCACGCGTCGACGTATTGGTCGTACGTGAAATACATAACGCGCGCGCGGGAGGCGGCGTCGGCCTTCTTCGGCGGAACGCGGCCGTCGTAGGCCGCGAACTCTTCGAAGTCGGTCAATATGGAAAGGGGCAGGCCGGCGGAATAAGCGTAGCGGCGGAGTTGGAGCGCGGGGCCGGCGTCGTCTTTAAGGCGGGTGCCGGGCTTTTTGGCCTCGACGAAAAATTTCACCTTTTCGCCGACGCGGAAGGCGTAATCGGCGGTCTTCTGGGAACCCTCGACCTCGGTGCCGTACTCGTGAACGACGTCCTGATACAGCGGCGAGACGCCGCGTTTGTTGTCCACGTCCCAGCCGAGGGCCTCGAACAACGGGTCGACGAACTCGCGGCGGAGTTGGGTTTCGTTAAAACCGCTCCCGCAATAGACGTCTTTATTCCGGTCGAAGCGTTCGACTAATTCCTTTACTTTACTCGGTGCCGTCATCTTCCCTCCGGGGGTATCAATTATGGTATTCGTTATAATATACCCCGCCCCCGGCGGTTGTCAACTCACAAAAACGAAAAGCCGCCCTCGGGGGCGGCTTTCGTCGTCGCGTCGTCGTTAGGATAGCTCTTCCACAGCGTCGGCGAGCCAGGGGTCGTGCCGGCGCCAGTACTTGTACGCCTCGGCGTCGCCGGCGACCTCGCGCAGGACCTCCCGGGTGAGCATCGTCATCACCGCGGCGCGCTCCTTCTCGATGGCGGCGACGTAGAACTCGCGGCCGTTGTCCGGCAGCGTCTCGGCGTACCCCTCCGGGTAGAAGTCGAAGCCGCGCTCGTCGACCCAGGCCACGAACTCGTCGAAGGCCGCGGCGTCGGCCTCGAAGTCCGCCAGCGCCGCGGAGCCGTGTGCGTCGTGGTACTCCTCGGCGAACATCCTGAAATACCCCAGCGCGAACAGCTTGCCCACCACCAACGGGATTTCCTCCGGCTCCAATTTTATTTCAGGCTCGATGCCCTCGCCGTCGATGAGGTGGCCGTCGGGCGAGTAGTAGTAGGCGATGGTTATCTTGAGCCCCGGGCCCGGGGCGACGTCGGCCGCGGCCGCGAGCGGTATCAGCGTCTGCACCGACGCCTTGCCGTAGGACTTCTCGCCCATCACGACGGCCCGCTTGTGGTCCTTCAGCGCGCCGGTGAACACCTCCGACGCCGAGGCCGAGGAGTCGTCTATAAGGACGACGAAGGGTTCTTTGGAATACTTGGGTTCGCCCTTGACGAAGTACTTCCGCTCCTCCCACCGCCTCGAGCGGCCGGCGGTATAGACGACGAGCGAGTCCTTCTTCAAAAACAGGCCGGCTAAGGCCACGGCCTCGTCGAGCGGGCCGCCGGGGTTGCCGCGCATGTCGATGATGAACTTTTTGGCGCCGGCCTCCTTCAACGCCGCCAACGCTTTATCGGCGTCTTTGGACGTGCTCCGTTCGTCGTCGCGGGCGAAGTTGGCGACGCGGACGTAGCCCACGTCGTCGGTCGCCATAAAATAGTACGGCACGGAATCGACGTGGATAACTTCCCGCGTTATCGTGAAGTCCAACTTTTCGGCGTAATCCTTGCGGGCGATGCCGACCTCGATGTCGGTCCCCGGCTCGCCGCGCATCTTGAGCAAGGCCTCGCGGGTCGTAATCCCCTTCGTCGTCTCGCCGTCGATCTCGATTATTTTATCGCGGGCCCTGAGGCCGGCGCGCTCCGCCGGCGTACCCTCCAGCACGTTCATCACCGTTAGCATCTGGTCCTCGGGCGTCACCGCGATCTCGATGCCCAGGCCGCCGAACGCCCCCTCGGTGTCGTTGATGAGGAGGCGGAAATCGTCGGCGTCGAGGAAGGCGGTATGCTCGTCGAGGCCGGACAACATCCCGCGGATGGCGTCCTGCACCAGCTGCCGGGCGTCGACGTCTTTGACGTAGCTCAGTCGCACGTAGTTGGCGACGGTGTCGAAGAGCTGGATCTCGCGTACGAAATCCTGGGCGTTGTCGTCGGCCCAGGCCCGCGAGAATATCGCCGGCGAAGCCGCGAACGCCGCCAAGACCAGCGCGGTATAAATCAAACGTAAAATCCGGGTGAACTTCATATCGTCACGCTCCGTCTACATTTACCGGCCCTTCGCCGGCCGCGACCGCGTCGAGGTCTATTTCGCCGCGCTCGACGGCGGCCAGGACCGCCGCGTAAAATTCGTGCTCCACCGCCAGCACCCGCTGCTGCAGCGACGCCGGCGTGTCGTCCGGTAGCACCGGGACCTCGCGCCGCGCCACCACCGGGCCGCGGTCGTACTCCTCGTCGACGAGGTGTATCGATACGCCGGTGACCTCGTCGCCCGCGGCCAGCACCGACTCGTGGACGCGGATGCCGTACTTGCCCTCGCCGCCGTGGAGCCCGGGCAAGAGCGCCGGGTGGATATTCAAAATGCGGTTGGGGAAGGCCGCGAGAAACGCCGGCCCCCGCTTCTTCATATATCCCGCCAACGCGACCAGGTTGACGTCGCACCCGCGAAGCAGCTCCACGAACGCCCGGTCGAGGTCGGCGTCGTCCGAGTAATGGTAACTCGAGAGGTGGTGCGCCGGGATGCCGTGGCGGCGGGCGCGCTCCAGGACGCCGGCGCGAGAGTTATTGCTTACGACGACGACGACGTCCCCTTCGATTCGGCCGGCCTCGCAGGCGTCGATTATGGCCTGAGTGTCGGTTCCGCCCCCGGACGCCAAAACGCCTATGCGAAGTTTACCCACCGGCGTCATTTCCTCATCCACGGTTCCGGGTCGATCGCGACGCCGTCCTGGCGGACCTCGAAGTGGAGCGTCGACGCGGCGACGTAGCCGGTATCGCCGACCAGGCCGATAGTCTGGCCCTCGCCCACGCGCTCGCCCACGCGGGCCGTGAAGTCGCCCAGGTGCGCGTAGATGGACGCACAACCGCCGCCGTGGTCCACGACCATCAGCTTGCCGTACCCCAGGAACCAGTCGGCGTAGACGACCTTGCCCTTCATTACGGCGCGCACCCCCGTCCCCAGCGCCGCCTCGATGTCTATGCCGTCGTTTTGGGTGAACGTCCCGTAACGGTCGTCTTTGATACGGCCGAACCTGCGTACCAGGCGACCCGACGCGGGGCTGATTATCTTGCCGTGCCGCGCGAGAATTTCCGACTTCCCGCTTTTACCGGGGACCCGCGTTACCTTCCGTCCGCCGGCCTTCGACCGCACCAGAGACTCGAGCTCGGCCCGTTCTTTCTTTAATTCCCGCAGCCGTTTATTCAGGACGTCGTGTTGGGACTTAGCCCGCGTCAATATCTCCCGCTTGCGGTCGCGGCGAAGGCGGGCCAACCGTATCTCCTTCAGCTTCAATTGCTGGAGCGACTTCAGGTAATCCAACTCGCGCTGAAGCGCGTCGCGGTCCCGCTGGATCTCGACGCGCTTACGGTCCGCCGCCCGGGCGAGGCGGCGGTCCTCTCGCGCTATAGTCATCGTAAAGCGCACGCGCCTTACGAAGTCGCCCATCTCTTCGGCGCCCACTAACAACCGGACCGTCGGATAACGCCCCAATTTATACACCAGCCGTAAGTGGCGCGCCAGCTCGGCCTCGCGCGCCGCCAGCTCGAGCCCGGCTTCCTCCAGGTCGGCCTGCACCGCCGCCATCCGCCCCGAGGTCTCGATTACCTCGGCGGAGAGCTCGGCCATGGTCTTATCGATGTCCTCGAGGCGCCGGTCGAACTCGTGGATCGACTCCACCGACAGGCTGACTTCGGCGTCTACCCTCTTCAGGTCCGCCTCGTGGCGCCGGATGTCTTCTTTTATTTTCTCGAGTTTCGAGCGGCCTGCGGCCAACGCGACGACGGCCAAGGCCGCCGCGCCCCAGCGCAACCAACGGCCTCTCAACAATCGTGCGTCGCCTTCGAAAAAAGGACACATGGTTTAGATTAATTATAACCGATTTTCTTTTAACGCCAAAATTAAAATAGGGGCGGCGCGGCGCCTCGGCCGCCTTCCTACGGTACCGCCTTCAAAGCCTCCTTCAGGAGCGGCTCGCATACGCGCGCCGAGGGGATTAAAACCTCGTACGTCGGTACCGCCGGCAGGCCCCACGCGTCGGCCCACGCTAACCATTCGCCCAGATTGGACGCCGCCATATCCAACAGCAGGCCCACGTTGGCGCTTTCGTTCCGCAGGGACTTCGATAGCGGCGCCGCGGGCGGAAAATCCTCGGCGCCTACCACCTGTAATACCGAACCGTCGATTTTCCTTTGCCAATGAAGAGAAAGCTCCCGGCGTTCGCCCGCCGGCCTGGCCGTAACCACCACCGCGTTCCCGAAAGTAACCTCGGCCGCGGCCGCGGCAACCAACCTGCCGTAGCAGAAGGCCGCCCGCCCGTTGGCCGCTTTAACCTCGGCCCGCAACTCGTCGAAGGCCCTGGGGGGCGGTTTCGCCGTAAAGCCGGTCGCTACTACTACGCGCGCCCTCCGCAATTGGAAGGCGAACGGGAAAGCCCTGAGGACGTCCAAGCCGGTACGGATGTTTACGAGGAAACAAACTGCGCCCGCCGCCGGCGGCATCGCCCCCCCGGACCCTTCGACCACCACGAGTTCGCCTCCCCTTTCGGCGGCGTATACGAAGGCGTCGCCGAGGAGAGAATTCAACGGAACGCCGGTCAACCCGGTACCGGCGAAAGAACACCCGACCGCGGGGACGCCGGTCGCGGCGGCCAACAGGTAGTGGTCGCCGCCCACGCCGCGGCCGTCGCGATGATACGACAACAGCCGAGCCGCGGCCGACGCGGCCTCCCCCGGTTCCACGACCTCCGGGTACGACGGGCCGCCGAGGTCCAAAACGACGGCCGCGGTTTTATACTTGGCCTTTACCCGTTCTAAAAAATATATTATGGCCGCCGTCTTGCCCACCGCGGCCCCGGCACCCACGAAAGTTACGGTAGGTACGGTGCCGCCCTTTAAAACCGGCGGCCACAGGCGGAAGTCGGCGCCGTGAACTTCCAGGCCGAGCTGCAACGCCTCGTTGGCCCACGCGAAGCGCTCCGCCAGGGCGGCCTCCGTGACGTCCACTATCGCCCGCGGCTTGAACTCCGCGGCGGCGCGGCGGACCCCGGCCGCGGCTTCGGCCTCCGTCACGAACGGGACGTCCAACGAAAAGTTATCCGGGACCGCCTTGCCGATGAGCGCCGCGCCCACGATGCGGTACCGCTTCTCCACGATCAGGTAGTCGATGGCCGCCTGAATGGGCCCGGCACCGAACTTCACGTCGCAAAGTACGACCGCGTCCATAAGCCGCCGCTACGAGCGGTACACCACCTCGCCTTCGACCACGGTAGCCACGACCCTCGCCTGGGCGTCGAGGGGGTGGTCGCTCCAAACGACGACGTCGCCGTCGTAGCCGCGCGCCAGCTTGCCCAAGCGCCGGCCTAGGCCGAGCATTTGCGCCGCGCCGTTGGTGATGGCACGTAGCGCGCCTTTCTCGGTCATCCCCTCGCGCACCGCCGTCGCGGCCGAGGCGGTCAAGACGTCGATAGGTACGAACGGGTGGTCGGTGGTCAACGCCACGGCGCAACCCGCCTTCTCCAAAATACCGGCGGCGGCGTACGAACGCTCCCTCAACTCCAGCTTGAACCGGCCGATGAGGGTCGGGCCCACGACGCACGGCACGCCGTTCTCGGCCAGGTAGTCGGCGATGAGGTACCCCTCGGTGCAGTGGTCCGATATCAACCGGCACTTGAACTCCCGCGCTATGCGGACCGCGGTGGCGATATCGTCGGCGCGGTGGGCGTGCGCCCGCAGCGGCATCCGGCCCGCCAACACCCTCGCCAACGGCTCCATACGGATGTCGAGGTCGGGCCGCTTCGCCGGCGGCAGGCGGCGCTTGCGCCGGTACTCGCCCGCCCGCGTCAACATCTCGCGCAGGACCGCGGCCGTGCCCATCCGCGTAACCGGCATCCGCCGATTGTCGGGGTGGGAGAATTTCGGGTTTTCGCCGAAGGCGACCTTCATGCCGGCGTCGGCCGAGACGACCATCTCGTCTATTATGAAACCCGCGGTCTTCAACACCACGCCGGTGCCGCCGATGACGTTGGCACTCCCCGGCAGTACGCACACCGCCGTGATGCCGGCGCGGCGGGCGTCGTCGAAGCCGAGGTCGCGGGGGTCGATGCCGTCTAGCGCGCGTACGTGCGGCGTGGCGGCCTCCGCAGCCTCGTTGGCGTCGAACCCCGGCTGGCCGGTACCCTCGCCGAAGTTGCCGACGTGGGTATGGGCGTCTATCAAACCGGGCGTTACGACCAGGCCCTTGGCGTCGATAACTTCGGCGCCGCGGGGGACTTTAGCGGCCGGGCCCGCCGAAATTATCTTACCGTTTCGAATTACGACGTTCGCCCTCGCGGGCGCCGCGTCGCCGGTACGATACGTCGTTCCGTTTATAATCGCAAGCGTCTTCATCGCCACCGTCCTGGTCCACGACCCTTAACTTAACAAAAACCGTCGGATTTTTCAAATCTAACCCGCGGGTGCGCCGATAAATCCCTTGACACGACCCCGGTAAAAAAATATTATGGACCGGTTATTCAACGAAACGGAGGAACCGTGGCTAACTACAATCGCGTATTTCTATTGGGAAATCTCACCGCCGACCCCGAGTCGCGCGACCTGCCGACGGGGGGTATCGTAACGGACCTCCGGTTGGCCGTTAACCGAACGTACCGCAACCGCGACGGCGAACAGACGGAAGAGGTATCGTTTATCGACTGCACCGCGTACGGCCGCACCGCAGAGATAGCGCGCGATTACCTTAAAAAGGGGCGGCCGGTCTTCCTGGAGGGCCGCCTCCACCAGGACCGCTGGGAGACCGGCGAGGGCGAAAAACGCTCGAAGCTTAAGGTAGTGGTGGAACGTTTGGTGCTATTGCCGCGCCGGGCCGACACGACGGCCGCCGAAACCGAGCCGGAAACCGCTCCCCCGGAAGAACCGCCGGCTTCGGAATTCTAGCCGGCCCAAATCCCGGTAGAAAGCCCCGCGCCGTACGCGGGGTTTATTTTATCAGGTTTTAACACCCTTCCTCAACGGATTAAAACCAGCTTCCTGGCCGCCGCCCGACCGCCCGCCTCGAGCTTGTACAAGTACACGCCCGGCGGGAGCGGCGCGCCGTCTTCAGCCGTGCCGTCCCACGTTACCTTGTGGCCGCCCGCCGCGGCCCGCCCGTCCCACAACCGCCGAACGACGGCACCCCTCAAGTCGTAAACCGTCAACGTCGCGTGCCCGCCGTCGGGTACGACGAATACTATCGCCGTCGCGGCGCGGACGGGGTTGGGGTAATTCTGCGCCAGCGCGAACGTCGCCTTGCCGTAGTCCGGCGCCGGGACCGCGTCCACCGGCCCTTGCAGGAACGCCCGGCCGCTTTCCTCCACGCCCTCGAGCCAATAGTAGTAATCCTCGCCGTTCTCGAGCGGCGTATCCACGAAAGTAAAAGGAGACTCGCCCGCGATAAGGTCGTCGTTCACTTTGACCGGGCCGCTCGAGCCGCCGGCCACGCCCTCGGCCGCGGCCGGGCCCTCCGCCCGATATAAATTCCAACCGGCCACTTCCCTGTTCGTAGCCGCGCGCCACGAGAGCGTCACGCGTCGTGCGCCGGCGTGGGCGGTGAATTCCCGCGCCAACGGCCCGGCGCCCCCCGGGTTATGGCCGCCGTAGTCGCGCCCCGGGGACGCCGGCGTCGGCGGCTGCCACGCCGGCCTGTAATAAAGCATGAACGGGTCGCCCACCAGGACGTACCTTATCAGCGAATCGCCGCGTATCCGGTGAGCCGGGAATATCTCGGAGACCTGCGCCGTCGCGAAGCATAGCGCTTCCCCCAACGTGTAGCGGCGCTTCACGAGGCGGTTGACCAACGATATCCAGAACCAGCCGGACGACGGCGCGCCCACCGCCGTGTACGACGATACGGAGGCCGCGCCGAGGCGCCGCGTCACGACCGCGTTCATATCGCCCGAGCCGACCGAGCACGCGTTGAACGCCGCGACGAGACCCGGGCTCCTGTTCGGCATTTCGTCCCAGCGATTGTACGAGAACGACTCGCCGTCGAGGTTCACGAACCCGGAAGGCCCGCCGGGCCAATCCTCCCTACCCCAGGGGACGTTTTGCGCGATGCCGGTGTCTCCGTCCAGGGGGTAGACGCCGCCCTTCGAGCCGTGGCTCGAGCAATAGAAGAAAGCCGTGCCGAGGTTGACGTCCTTCTGGAAACCGAAGAGCTCTTCGCCGGGGACGAACGGGTGCGGGGGCCCTTTTCCCGCGCGGCGGCCGTCGTGGACGACGGCCCCGTACCCGCCCTCGCGGAAGTCGGTAAAGACGCCCGGGTCGTCGAAGCCGCCGCCGCGGCACCCCAACACCTCGTTGACCTTGTGGAACTTGCCGTAGTTGTCTCTGTAGGTATCCGGGCACGATACTACGTTCTGGGCCATATACGAAACGCCGCAGAACGTGACGTGGTCCGGCCGCGGGTTAGCGAAGATGAGGGCGCGGTAGGCCGACGTCATGTTGAGCGACGCCAGGCTCTCCGCCGGTGGATTTACGAAGCGGCCCGGCGCGGCGCCGCGCTCGTCGGGCGTCTCGGAATCGCCGATAATCGCCCGGTCGAAGGCGTAGGGGAGACTCCCGTCGCCGAAGGCGGGCGCGAAGGTCAGGACGTACTCGAGTTGGTTGGGGTCGGTGCCGCCCAGCGACTCGAGCCAGTCGTAAAATCGGTCCGCCACGGCCTGCTCGCCGGCTAGCGCCGCCGCGGGCATGACGTACGGCTCGAGCAGCTTCTCGCGGCTCTCGGGGGCCAGCGCCCGTTCCAATTCCCACGCGCTCGAGCTCAGCGCGGTTATGTCCGCGGGGAGTTCCAGGACGAAGCCGCCGTACCGCGCCGCGGCCGCCGCCGCCGGCGCCGCCATCCCCCGGCCGCGGAAGCAACACAGCACCGGCGGCGCCGGGTCCGTAAGCCCGTTGATATATGTTACTACGTCGCGCTCCGTCTTTAAATCGGCGACGACGCGGACGCCTCGGGCGGCGAGCGCCTCGCGGACCGAGGGCGGCAACGTGTCCCCTATCTCGACCACGACCGCTTTCGACGCGCCGAGGTAGCCGATGAATTTCAACGTCTCAAGCGAAAGGTCCGAGGGGCCGGCGTAGAAGAGCGGCGCATTGAGGTAGGAGGCGATGGAGGCCGCGTTGGCGGCGCTCTCGACGTCGCGGACGGTCGGCGCGGCGACGTACGGCGCGACGACGACGTACTCGCTGGCAAGCCAATCGCGCGAGAGCTCGCACGCGACGCGGGGCGGCGGCCCGATTATCTCCCGAACGCTCTCTTCGTCCAGCGCGAAATACTTCCGCGCGTACTCGACGTCCGACGGGGCCACGCCGCCCACGGCGACGAGCTGCCTCAGGCCGCCGCGGCCGTCGAGGTACCTTCGGTACGCGTCGAAGAACCGGGCGACGGTATCGTTACCGACGGCGTCGGCCAGGACCGGAGCCTGGTAGGTGTCGCCGGCGTAGCGGAAGACGAACGCCGGCGCCGCGGCGAAGTAGTTATAAAGGGAGTCGGCGCTCGCGTCGTCGTGGACGAGGGCCAGGCGGGGCATAGGCCGCCAACCGGCGAAGGCCGCACCGACGCTTAAGTTCAATAAAACGAAGATGCGAAAATATAACCGCACGAGGTATATTTTACCACGGCCTTTACGAATCCGCAACGTCGGGGAATTTTAGGTGTGGTTCCCATATAATAATGGCACAAGGAGCTCCCAAGTAATAATGTCACATCATGGAGAGGAAGACGTATTTAAAGGAGCGAGAATTGCGCCGGTTTCAGGTACTAAGCCTTTACGAGAAGAAAGCGATTCGGTACCAAGAGGCGGCGGTGGCGCTGGGGGTAACGGCCAGGCAGTTTTGGCGGCTGTGGCGGCGTTACCGGGAAGGGGGCGCTGATGCATTGGCCCACCGGTTGCGGGGCCGTCCCTCCCCACGGACCCTCGCGGCCACAACCCGCGACCGCATCGTGGAACTCAGAACCAACGTCTACGGCGACTTCAACGACGTCCACTTCACCGAGAAGCTTAACGAGGTAGAGGGGATAGTCGTGGGTCGCGAAACGGTACGCAAGCTCCTACGGGCCGACGGCATCCCGCCGAAGCACTCTCGCCGAAGCCCTGGGCACCGCAGCCGTCGTCCACCCTGGCCCGCCGAAGGGGCGCTCGTCCAGGCCGACGCCAGCCCGCACCCCTGGCTCGGCGAGGAGTACATCGCCCTCGTCGTGGCCGTGGACGACGCCACCAAAAAGATCCTCTACGCCCATTTCGAAAGACGCGAGACCACCGTGGCTTATCTTAAAATGCTACGCCAACTCTGCCGCCGCTACGGCCGTCCCCTGGCGCTTTACGCCGATAAACACTCCATCTTCCAAACGAACCGCGAACCTACCATAGAAGAACAGCTCCGCGGCCTGGAACCCGCCACCCAGTTCTCCCGCGCCTTGCAAGAGCTCAACATACACTACATCGCCGCCAACTCCCCCCAGGCCAAAGGCCGCATCGAACGCGCCTTCCGCACCCTCCAAGACCGCCTCCGCGCCGAACTCCGCCTCGCCAACGTGGCCGACCTCAACGCGGCCAATAGCTCCCTCCGCCGCTTCGTCCCCGCTTACAACCGCCGCTTCGCCCGGGCCCCGGACGACCCTCAGCCCGCCTGGCGTCCCCTGCCTTCCGACCTAGACCTCGACGCCGTGTGTGCCCTTAAAGACCATCGCGTCGTCAAACCCGACAACACCATCTCCTTCCACGGCCGCACCCTCCAGATACCTCCCAACCCCTACCGCGCCTCCTATGCCAAGGCCTCCGTCGAAGTCCGCGAACTCCTCAATGGCCAGATCCGCATCTACTACCAAAATCGCCTCCTGGTCTCCTTCCCTAAAACTAAGGGCCCTGCCCCCGACTTCGACCGCATCCCTTCCCTCAAACTCTACCGGAAGTTGGCCGCCACCTCTAACCCCTTGTGACATTATTACTCGGGAATTATGTGACATTTTTATGTGGTAATAACACGTCGGGGAATTTTAGGTTGACTATTAAGCCCTTTTTTCATTATACTAATGGCGTCGGGCGATTAGCTCAGTTGGCTAGAGCGCCTGCCTTACAAGCAGGAGGTCGGAGGTTCAAGTCCCCCATCGCCCAATACGATAAAGGGCCCGCAAGGGCCCTTTTTTATTAGCGACTGTTACGTGCCGCATTTCGGCGCGGGCCGGGAAAAAACTTGACAAAGACCTTGCCATATACTATAAAATTAGAAAAAGCGGACGGCGGTGCGCGTTCGCTTCGCTCATATCCAGAGGGCGCCGCGGCTTAGTTGTCCGCCGTCGCGGCGTATAATCGTTCATTAAACCCGCGCTAACGTCAAGCCGATACCTACCCCCCGGTTGTACCAAAAGCGCGCGGGCGAACTCGCCGCGTAAAATTGCGCGGCATAAAAAAGGAACCCGATGAAAGCCACGTCCACCAACCCCCGCGTCCTTCTATGCACCTCGTACCGACGCTCCCGCGGCGATTATTTGGACTTCCTGGGGGGCGCCACCCGGGGTCTCCCCAAGTTGAGCTCGCCGTGCCGGCTCAGCCCGGGCCTGCGCTTCATCAAACAAAACGTCCCCGAGGTCGAGATACTCGAGTATCCGCTGTGGCACGAGTACGTCGCGAAGCTGAAAGAAGGCTGGGATATCGTCGGCTTCAGCGCCTACCAACACGACATCGCCGAAATCGAGAGTATGGCCGAGGAGGCGCGGCGGCAAGGCGTGGGCGAGACGTGGGCCGGCAACTTCGGCGTGCTGGACGACAAGGTCCCGAGCATGGTGGACCGGACGTTCATCGGCCCCGCGGAGGACCCCATCGCGCAGGCCTTCGGCCGTCGCGTCCGCTGCGAAGACATCGAGCATCCGGCGATGATGGTCCACGTATCGCTGCGCCCCGGGAACATACGGCACTTCAGCGCGGGCTTGCTCTACACCCAGCGCGGCTGCCCGTTCAAGTGCTCCTTCTGCCAGACGCCGGCGTTCGACAAGCGGCGCTTCACGATCAACTACGAAAGCATCGAGCGCGTCCTGCGTTATTACCGGAAGGTCGGCGTCAAATATATCTTCATCATGGATGAACTCTTCGGCACCGATAAGCGGTTCGCCGACGGCGTGACCGGACTCCTCGCCCGTTATAACTTCCACTGGCTGGCCCAATCCCGCGCGTCGCTATTCCTGCACAACCTCGACGAATGGCACGAACGCGGCCTGCGCATTACGCTCGTCGGCGTAGAGGCCATGTCCCAAAACGCCCTCGACGCGATCGATAAAAAGCAAAACGTCGAAGAGGTTAAGGAATTCGCGCGGCGGACCGCGGAAAAGCCGGGCATGTTCCGCTTCGCCTACTACCTCATAGGTCACGAGAACATGACCGCCGCGGAGACGCTCAGCGACGCGCAGCTCCTCAAAGAATTAGATTTCGACTCGAGCGGCGTGTGCGTCATCACCCCTTACCCGCGGACGCCGTTTTGGGACAAGGTGGAGGCCGAATACGGCATCTTCGACCGGACGTACGCCCATTATAATTCGAAGCACCTGGTGTGGAACCACCCCCACATCTCGGCCGCGGAGATGCAGACCCTTTTGACATCCGTAGTAAACCTGCTTAATAACCGTATCGCCATCTACGGCAAGATTTTCACCCGGCTCCTGTGGCCCGGCCTCAGGCTGACAAAACCCGCCCTCCTGTGGCGCGACCTGGTAAAAATCCCGGTCGCCACCCTCTTTATTAACGACCGCAAGCAGTTCTTCTTCCCCAGGCTCGGCAACGACCGCCCCGGCTCGCCTTCGCGCTGAGGGCGGCGCGGAAGGTCGGCGTCTCAAGTCCGCCATCGCCCATAGCAAAACCCCGCCTCGCGGCGGGGTTTTAAATATTACAGGGTTTTAAATATTGAGGAAAAGTGGTATAAATAAACAAACCCCAAAGGGTTTTTTCAAGGAGATGGGTCGAATATGCCAGTAGAATTAAATTGGGCGAATCTAAGGAGTATAAACGGATCGCAACAAAAAGGGTTCGAGAAGTTTTGCGGACAGCTAGCAAGGCAAGAACGCGTAGAGGATGGTTCCGTATTTATACCAGTCGGCGATCCCGACGCCGGGGTAGAATGTTATTGGCTATATCCGGATGGAAAAGAATGGGGGTGGCAAGCTAAATTTTTTACAACGGCGCCGCAAGATCAGCAATGGAACCAAGTAACCCGTTCGGTCGAACGCGCATTGGAAGGCCATCCAGAACTAAAAAAATATACCATCTGTATGCCTATTGATTTACCCGACGCACGTATACGAAGTAAGTTATCTT
>Ga0307377_10001278_pt1 | contig 32619 bp, 49 predicted proteins | sample TR3MG_FD_202535 | JGI IMG/M metagenome (GOLD analysis project Ga0307377, IMG submission 202535) | Soil microbial communities from Risofladan, Vaasa, Finland - TR-3 | ecosystem: Environmental > Terrestrial > Soil > Coastal area > Acid sulfate soil | place: Finland: Risofladan, Vaasa | collected... | reverse complement strand
TTGCAACGGTTGGTTTTCCGACGCAAGGACTTATTCTAATTGACGCCGAAGTTATTTCATATACGGGCGTCACAGCTACATCTTTTACAGGGATCACGCGCGCGCAAGACGGCACGGCTTCCGCAATTCACGTCACGCTTACGCTGGTAAAAAACGGTGGGATTGCTTTATATCATAATATTTTGGCTTTAATGGGTATTGAACTTGAAAAATATCATATTACAGGAAACTGGTTATTGCTTCAAGCAGCGGCCGGCGTAAGAATAAGCGGAACGGTTTTTACAATTACGGGCGACTGGACTTCTCGAGTTCAAGCCGGCGATAAAATAAAATTAACAGATACAGCAGTAAAATATGCTCGTATTTTAATAACTCCCACTTTCGGTGCTGGAGTAACAACAATAACTTTAGCGACATCAATTTTAGTAGGAAATCCCAGTTTAATATATTATAGTAAAGTAGAAAGTCCGCAAGGATTTCCGGAAAAAGCATATGGGGGAGCATATAGTCAAAATGTAACAACTGCTTTAACAGTAATAAATACATGGTATCTTGTTAATTTATCTAATTCGGTTAATTTAAAAAATATGTCTTTTGCGGCCGACGTTTTAACTGTTGCTGTTGGTGGGTTGTATAGAGCAACTTATTATATTATGGGAAAACCGGCAGGCGTTGGAATAGTATTTGGTGGTAAATTGGAGATAAATGCGGCAGGAGAAGTAGAAGGAAGTTATCATCAATCAACAACTCCTGCGAACAGTGGAGATGGATTTTCTCATACTCCCCCACCTTTTAGATTAGCGGCTGGTGATACGGTTGGAATTTATGCTTGGGCAAATGCTCTTGGCGCTATTATTGGAGCTTTTGCAGCGGGTCCAGCTCCCGGATATAATTACAATGAAGCTTGTTTATTTTTAGAAAAGATAGATGATTAAGGAAAATAAAAAATGTCTTTTGATTTATGGGGTAAATATTTATGGGGTTCTGAAACTTGGGGTGGCGAAGAAGCCGGGCCGCTTCCGCCTTTAAGTCCGAACGATTATTATAAAATAATATTTTACACACCCGAAGGCGAAAAGATCGGCGAAATTTCAAGTCAAACCGGACAAAATATTATTAACGAATTTGATTTTGAATTAAACGAAACTGGTTGCGGTGCTTTCAATTTAACCTTAACACAAAAAGAATTGGATTTACGCGTTGGCGATATCGTTGAAATTTATTTAATGGGAGAATTCACGCCGTATTATACCGGATATATTCAGCACGTTCCAGAAGAAGGAAAAACGGATTTGATTTATACATATACTGGCTATGGCTTGATCGCAAAACTTGATGAAATTGTTATTGATGAAGTCTATACGTTGCAGGAAGTATCTGTAATCATTAAAGCATTATTTGATGACGAAATCATTCCGAAAAAGCCGGAGATAATAAAAAAGGATAGCAAGATCGAAGTCACGACATACACGGTTACAATGGCTGATTTTTCGCTAACGAAAGCAAAGAAGGCAATATTTGATCTTGCTAATGAAGCCGGAAATTATGTCGCTGGCGTCGACGAATTGAAGGAATTCTTTTTCAAGGCACGATCAACGGCAATTCAAACAGCGGCCGTGAAAGCAATATCAAAACATTTAACTGCGTTTTTGCCGGTTCAGGATAATAGCGGAATCGTAAATAAAATTTATATTAAGACTGGAAAAATAACGGACGGATCAAATTATGCTGATACGGTCGAAGATCTGCCTTCACAAAACGACTACGGCGTCCGGGAAGGCGTCGAAACGTTGCCGACTACCGACAACGCTGCCGACGCTGCGCAGTGGGCGGCCCAGCTATTAACGCTAAAAAAAGACCCGATAATAACGGCGTCGATTGCAAACATAGATATATTGTTTTTACGCGAGCGCATACGCGCGGAAGGCAAAGCGCGAATACTTTTAATCAAGGAATAAAATGGCTGAATTTTTGGAAAAGAAAATAGATACATACGCGGAATTCATCGCAGCAACAATACAGCATAATATTTTTATTGACAGCGTCCCCGTAAATATTCATCAATGGCTGGACGAATTTGATGACGCTGCGATTAATCCGGCGTGGGCTACTCTTATATCAGGATCAGGAAGTATAACGGAAGCCAACGATAAAATTGCTCTTCATAGAACCGCTGTCGCAGCGACCGCGAATCTTTATTCGGATTTTTATTTGCCTGCGACTTATGATATTTTAATGCGGTATAAATTTACCATACCCCCGTTGGTTGTAACTGTCTTTTCATCATTACTTCCGACCGGTGCTTACCTTGACCCGATTTGGATTCATATACATTTGGGGGTTTTTAGAATTACATATATGGATGTAGGTGGCGTAACAAGATATTACTGGAATGGCGTTGCTTGGCAAGTCGCGGTTATTGGCTGTCCGGGAAACGATGACGGTTATTTAAGAATAAAAAAAACAGCAACACAATATATTATAACTTCTTACGATAATGTTGGCACACAGTTGACGCAAGCGATAATTGCAATCGCTTTGGTTTATGCTGACAATGATATTTTTTGCACTGGAAATAATAATGGATCAGCTGAATTTGATATGGACATTTATTGGATTGCTGGTGTAGTAAACGATAAAAAAGCGATTGGAAGATTTACAAATATAATCGATCTGGAACAATCGCCAATAAACAAGGGCGTTTATTCTGACGCAATAGATACAAAACATTTATATGATGAAACAATTCCAGAATATGAAAGAGATACGCTTTTTGGATTGCGTGAATTTGGTATTTCGGAAAAATTTTCGCAAGGTTTTCAAATAACAAAAGACGGAATAATTGATAAAGTTAGAATAATAACACAAAAAGCAGGAACGATTGCTTTGGGTAAAAAAATATGGGTGGAAATATGGACAGACAATGGAAGTGGTTATCCTTCGACTTTAATTGAAAGCTATGTTTCAATTAAAATAGAAGCGAATAATATTCCTGCACTAATCAATAAAGAATTAGTCTTTTATTTTAATACGTCAAAAATTTTAAATAAAAATACTCAATATCATTTGGTTTTGGTTGGTGATTATGTTATTGACGGTGTGAATACAATTTATATTGGATATATGGCGGCTGGAACTTATCCGAAAGGAAAACCTCGAAATTGGGACGGATTAATATGGAGTAATTCAGCATTTGCCGACAATTATGATATGGTTTTTGGAATTCATTTATTGAATTCGTCTTTAATAACACGATTTATTCAATATGTAGATTGGATTGCTTGGAAAACTTTAACAAGTAAAGTTGATTTCGAAGGATATAATCAGGTTGCTTTTCAGATCGACACAGCAACAAAGCCGGGATATGTTTTACTCGAAGATACAGGCGGCGGCGTTTATCAAGTGACTGGATACAATCAAAACGATATTGATCTGGGACAAGTCCCGACTGATCCCGTGACGCTTTCGGCGACCTATAAAACGCCGGAAAGCACAGCGATAACATTTGAAGTTTCGCATTCCGATGATGGGATCGCTTATTCGGCACTTGCCGCTTATGTCTTGACGGCAGGCAAGGCAGATTTAACGGCGGAAGGATTACATAGATATTGGCGCGTAAGGGTGACACTGACAACGACTAATACGGCCCGGACGCCTGAACTTGACAGCTGGACTATTGACGCATTTGAACCTATTGAAGAACTTACAGAACGAACGCTTTTAGAAATTTTTCGCTATATGAAAATCGAAATAAACTTTGAATCAAATTCGTGCATGGATAGCGGCGTCCTTTCATACCTTGAAGCGAAATATAGGATTGCTTATGAATTATATATCAAGAAAGTAAAATACAAAATCAGTGGCGGCGGAATTATTGCCGATATGGGGTTATCGAGTAAATGAAAGATATTATTTTTAAACTACAAAAGAGAATTGAAACACTTGAATTGCTGGTTGCAGCAAACATAAAAAATAGTCCGGTCAGGATAACGCCAGAAGGCGGCGTTTCTATCCAATTATTAAATAAAACGGGCGCGGCCAGCGTTAAAGGATATCTTGTGACGCCGTCGACTGTCACGGCCGAAGCAGTTGTTTTGTTGCTTCAAAATATTCCTAATCCGATTGGTGTTTTTTATGAAAGCGGAATCCCGGACGGATCGCCGGCGTGGATCGTGATCGAAGGAATTGCGGAAGCTTATTTTATCGGAAATACGACACTGGGCCATATAGCACGCGGATTTGTAGCAGCTGACGGCGGCTTCGTAGCCGGACAAGCATTGAGCGAAGCTACTCCGGGAAGTCCATTTTCGGTTGACAAACATTTTCTCGAAATCGGACACGTTATTCAGGCACGCGTCGGCGCAGGACTTGCAAAAATAGTAATGCACTTCAATTAAGAAAGGAAGGTTAAAAATGGGAAACGGAAAAGCGTTACAAAAATTCAAGGATAAATTAAATGAAACTGGTTGCGAGCAAGGACGCGCGCGCGAAATACGCTTCAAGCAATACGAAAAGGACGTCGGGGATATAAGCGCCCGAACGTCATTGCTTTTGCGCTGGCTTATCGTCGTTGCGATTATGTTGATCGCAGATCTGGGGACGAAAGTGATTCCTTTTGTTTTTAAGGCAATTATGGGTGGTTAAATGAAAAGCAATAATTACGGATCTAAAAAATGGATCACGACGGTTTTTGCAATGACTGGAATATTCATATTAACTGCATGTGGCCGGCTGACTTCGGCTGATTGTGTTTATGGAATAGGTGCAGCACTTTTATTTTATAATGGCGCGAATGTTTATCAAAAAAGAATATATACAAGAAAAACTGGCGTCTTGCTTGATGACGTAGGAGAAAATAAAAATGGATAAAGAAAAGTTTAATAAATGTTTGCCTTTCATATTCCAGCACGAAGGATATCGAAGCGAAGACGCTAACGATCCCGGCGGCCTGACGATCTGGGGAATCGCTTCTGCCTTCTATCCCAAAGAAGTTGCGGAAATGGACAAGATGAAGCCAGAAGAATCCCAAAAAATAGCAGCTGAAATATATTATAAAAATTATTGGCTTGCCCTTAAATGCGATAATTACATGGAGAAGCGAGCCTTAATAATATTTGATACTGGCGTAAATATGGGTGCAACAATAGTCAGGCATTGGCTTGAAGAACTTGGCAATGGATTTGATTTTGAAGTTTTATTATTAAGACGTATAAAAAGATACGCTGATATCTGCAATATGAATTCAACCAGAAAAGTATTTTTACATGGCTGGATCAATCGTTGCATGGATTTGTGGCTGTATAAATTTGATGAAAAAAAATAAAGAAAGAAAATTCGTTCAACGCGATTATCTTGTCGATGAATTAAAAACAAAACCATTTGATAAGTTAAAGTTTTTAGTCGTAAAAAATCGACCGCTGAAGGAAAAGGCAAAAAACGGACGTGATATTAAAAAAGTCCCTTAAAACGCTTTATTTTATAATCTATTTCAAAGGTCAAAATCACAAATAAGGGGATAGGACGTTAAAACGGAAATAATCGATTTAACGCAAACGTGGAGTGATTTATGATAAAACTGGAAATATCCGAAATACCTGCAAGTTTAAATGTATGGTCGAATTGGCATTGGGCAAAAAAGGCGGTATATAAAGAATTATGGGAAAATCTTATTATGGCGGAAGTAAGAAATAAAAAGTTAAAAAGGATAAAAGGAAAAGTCAACATAGTATTAGTCTTTTATTTCAAACACACCTTGCGCGATCTTGATAATTTTGTAATAAAAGGACTAATAGACGGATTAAAAAAATACTTAATACAAGACGATAGCGTCGAATATATAGAACGGATTATCCTTGAATTTGGAGGCAAAAGTAATAAAAACAAAACTGAAATAAAAATCTTTTCAAAGGAAGGCGAATTATGAATAAAATAAAGAATTATTTGCTACTTATATTTTTTATTGCGACGATCATATTCGGTTTTATGTGGTATTGTTCAATTCAAACGCCAAAGGTAATAAAGGAAACAATGACAAAAGAAAAGAAGATCACAGTCAATAAAATAATTTATCAGGATCGCATAATAGATCGCAAGATTTACGTCGATACAGGCGGTCACGTCGTCACGATAGAACATATTGTCGAAAAACCCGTAATTCACGAAATGACAAATATAGTTGAAAAAGAAAAGGAAGTTATAAAATACCGAAATGGTGCAATCTTTGCTGGTCCAGTCGGATCGACGGATCTGAAAAGTTTTAATTATGGATTAGGTGCGTCCGTAATGTCCGATCCCTATTTATTTGATGCAAGTTATAAATTTAATCCACCGGAAGCCGAAGTCGGTGCAAAGATAAAATTATTTTCATGGTAAAATCGATTTTAAGGCGTCTATTCAAGGGGACGTCCAATCATACCACCCAGTCAAGAATAACGCACCACAACGCATGCCAGAGGGGTCTTTTTTAGCCAAAAACCGAAAAAGTAGCAGAAAGTAGCTGTTAAGCATACAAAAAGTAGCCAAACCCCTTGACAAATGACACCTTTTCGTATATACTTAACAATAGAAGGACGCCAAAAGGCGGACGGGAGAAAAAGAAAATGAAAAGAATATGCTGTAAATGCGGAAAATGCTACGGAGAAAAAGAGCCGTTAGAAAACAAGGCTGAAACTCACGGATACTGCGACGAATGCTTTGAAAAGGAAATGAAAAAAATTGAAGAAACCCAGCATAAAGAAAAAAGGAAATTGCTTGCCGCTGGAAGCCGAATTGACGGCGTTCAGAAAGTAAAGATCGGGGACATAAAGATATAAAAAGAATATATTTGCTATTGACAAAGATACCAAAAAGAAGTATAATTTAAACCAAAAGGAGAACAAAATGAATAAAACTAAAACCGAAGAGAAGAACGAAACCGCTTTAATAAATCCAGCCGAAGGAGAAAAAATAATAAGGCAAACAATGGCAGTTATTTCAAAAGTCGCAAGTGATTTTATCGAAGGAATCAGAGTCGAAATGAAAACAAATAAATCCCTGATCCAATATTTTGGCGCAATCACTGTCAAGTCGGCAAAGGATCTTGAAATCGCCGGAGATATCCGGGCGTCAATAAAAAAATATTTCAAGGCAAAGTCCGACGAACGCGACATTATAATCGGGCCAGTAAAGGACGAAATAAAAGCTGCCGACGCCGCATTTAAAAAATTTAAGGATTACGTCGAAGACACTATCGCAAAAGTCGACGAAGCCGTCGCGGGCTGGCGCACGAAGGAAGCGGCTCGGATCGCAAAAGAGAACGCCGCCGAAATGGCTCGGATTGCGAAGGAAGCGGCGAAGGTCGAAGAAAAGCTTGACAAGTCGATTAAAGGCACGCGTGGCGAAGAAAGGACATTTTTGCAACAGCAGCAATCGGCAGCGGTTGCGGCCGTCGTAGACAGCGCCGAAATAAAAGAACAGGACAAGACCGTCGGCGGAATGACTTTTAAAAAGATACCAGACAGGGACAAAATTCAGGCCGCTATCGACAAGGCCGACGGAAAAATCGAAATTGCCGGCATTAAAGTTATTAAATTATGGGACTTCGAGATCGTCGACACGAAGGCTATCCCGGACGAATTCAAAAAGGAAATACCATCGACAAGGTCTTAAAATTCAAAAAAAGGGGGTAAAAAAATGGCAAAAAAGAAGCAGGAAAAAACGGAAAAGAAAATTTTTGCTGTGATCGATATGCTCGAATATAAACAATTGCTTGAAATTAAAGCAAGGACAAAACTATCGATCGCGGATTTAGTCAGGAACGGAATTCGCCGCCTAATCGCGGATAACAAAATCCAGCAGTAAAGGAAGGGAAAAGTGAATAAAAAATCTAACCGAAGGAAGAAAGTCGCTTCAAAAAGAAAGGCACAAAGGAAGTCCGGGAAATTTACCGGGAAGGTTTACAAAGCGCTTGTCGTCGCGTCAAGGGATCTGGCGAAAATAACCTGTAAAATTTTGGAATACGACGAACTGAAAGGGATCGAAGCCGAAATCGCCGGCGAATTGACGAATAAATATTGCTATGAATATGAAAGCAAAACCGAAAAAGACAGCAAGGGAAATCCGCTTGTCGTTCGCGGAATAAGGGCCGTTGGCGTCCGTGAAGCGATCCGATATACGAAAGCAAAACTTTTTAATTTCATTCCGAAATTTACTTACGAAAAGGAAGATCTGGGCGAAGGCTGGTTTAGAGAAGTCGTTTTCTGCCTTAATCCGAAGACGGGCGAAATAACAAGGTCGACCTGTCAATGGCGTCGCGGCGACCGCTTCGGCGACAGGACCGCAAGCACTAACGCCGAACGAAATTCAATGTTAAAGCAATTGCCAGCCGAAATGAAACTGCTTTTTATAAACTACTGCGTCAAGAAGGGATATTTAAAACGCGTTGACGTCGATCCTATGCTTCCCGAAAACAAGACGGCAATTACTACACTGGCCGACGAAAAAGACGCTACAAACGACGCTGGAAAGGAAAAGACGGCAGGGCTGGCCCGAATATGGGCCGTAGCGAATAAGATCGGCGTCGACCAGAAAAAATTCCGGGCGTGGCTTCATAAATCCTATAAGGTCGCGTCAATGAAGGATATCGACATTGAAACACAAAAGAAAATCGCGAACGGACTTTCGGATATTTACAATAACGCGCCCGGACGCTGCGCGAAACCGAAAGCAAACATAATGACGTGCGATGATTTTGTCGCTATGATTGCCGCTATTGAACTTGACGACAAGGGCGAAATGGTGAAAAAATGAAAACAGCGCCGGGACTTCCGAAGGATCATATCAGCTTTACGCAGGTAAAAGATTTTATAAACTGCGCCGATCATTACAAGAAAAAATATCATTTAAAAATGAAATCAGCCGACAGTTTTCCGCTTCAATTCGGGTCAATGCAGCACGCGACCGTCGCCCGGATCAACGAAGCAATAATGAAGTCGAAGGACGACATTTCATTCGAAGACGTTGAAAAAATATTTGAAGCCGAAATCAAAAAGTATCACTTCGATCTTACGGCCTATCAGAAAAGCAAGGAAAATATGCGTGCTTATACCCTGAAAACCGTCGCGGAAAAATCGATCATACTGGAAGCCGAATATCCTTTCCGATATAAATTAAAAAGCGGCGCAATCATTGAAGGCCGGATCGACCGCGTCGACGTGCCGGGTCCTGATCAGGTCGAAATAATTGATTTTAAAAGCGGCGCATTGATACCGTCGAATGAAGAATTAAAACGCGATCTTCAATTAAAAATTTACGCCTTTGTCTATACGCACGAACACCCGGATTTTAAACAAGTATTTATTGCGCGCCAGTCGCTTGACTGCGATATCGACGCCGCGACCGGGACCGTCAAAGGCGGCTACAAAAAGAAGGTTGAACTGGATCTTGTCCAGATGGACGACGTCGGCCCTTATCTTGAAATGATCTATGAAAAAATGCAGACCGAAAAAGAATTCAAATCAAATCCCGACTTGACGGGTCATTGCACCTATTGCCCGGAAAAATGCAAGGCCTATTTCGATCTATTACGCGAACGCACAGGCGAAGCAAACCTTGACGATATTTTCAAGATCGGACAGCAATTCATTACGACGAAAAATCAGATCGCAGCACTGGCGAAGAAGGACGAAATTTTCAAGGCGCTTTTAAAAAAGCACTTTGACACGAACTTGAAGAAGGATCTGATCGTCGGTAACAAAATAATTTATGTTGAAAATATGCACAAGGACGCAGAAAAAATACCACGCGACGGCTACGACTACACGAAGCTGGGAATTTCAAATCATATAACATCGGGCGACGCCTTGAACGCCTTGAAAAAGATACGGACGAAAGCGAAACGAAAAGGAATTCTAAAATAAAGGGGATAACATGAGAAAACCATTATCAAGACCCAGCAATAATTTTGTCGCAGTCCCGAACGAATATTTTAACGGCTGGCTGAAAGAAGTCAGTCCGTCCGAAACTGTTTTGCTAAATTTTATTTTAAGGAAAACAATCGGATTCCGAAAACAAGAAGACTGGATCAGCATATCGCAATTCATTAAAGGGACTGGATTATCGAAAGGGACGATTATTTCAGGTTTAAAAAATCTTGTTAAAAAGGAAATGATTTTTAAAAGGGTTGAAGGCAATCCCGGCGAAGAAAAGATTTATTATAAGCTGAATATTGAACAAATAGATCAGCCGCAAAGCTTCGATCTTTTAATGCTACCAGTCCAAAATTTAGACCCGTCTCCTGTTCAAAATCTGCACGGGACCAGTGCAAAAATTGAACCTACAATAGACAATATAACAAAAGAAAAGATAATAAACCCGGACGATTTGGAATTGGCCGAATTATTAAGGACGGAGATCAAAATAAACGATCCCGGCGCAACGATAACCGACGCGAACGTCCGTCAATGGGCCGACGTTGTCCGGCTTATGGTCGAACGCAACAAGCGTAGCAGGGACGAAATCCGGGCGCTTCTCTTATGGGCCTGCCGACATCAATTTTGGAAAGGGAATATTTTGTCAATGGGAACTTTACGCGAAAAGTTTACGTGCCTGACAATCCAGAAAAAGATAGAAGCGAAGGGTCATAATTCCCTGCAAAAACGGGAAGGGAGTTTGAACTATGTCGCAAAAAAACAACCTATTAAAGAAGTTTAATCCGAACACGTGCAATCTTTGTGACGGGTCGGGCTGGAAGGTTTTTAAAAAGGGCGATTATTATTATAGCGAACCCTGTAAATGCGTCCGCAGGAATATCAAGGCGCAAGTTTTCGGCGAAAAGTTTCGGGACTGCACGCTGGAAAATTATCAGGAAAAAAATCAATCAATGAAGGTCGCCCGGCAGTCGCTTTTGAAAAACAGGGATAAATCCTTTTTCATTTACGGCAACGTCGATTTAGGCAAGACGCACTTGCTTTCGGCGTTTTATGAATATCAATTCGAAAAAGGATTTAAACGGATAAAAACCTACAAGGAAGCACAGCTGAAATTCGAATTGCAGGGCGCAGCCGTCGGATCTTACGGCTGGAAGGAAAACCCAAAGGAAGCCGTTAAAAATATTTTAAAGGACGCTGACGCAATTTTTATTGACGATATAGCGAAGGTCAACGTCGAAGACAAGATGATCGAAGCGCTTTACACTTTTTACAATACGGCTTACGAAAGGGAAATCCAGCTTGTCGTTTCATCGAATTATGCTTTGTCGTCCCTTCCGGGAAGCGATGATCCTTCCGTTGCCCGGATTTACGGCGCGCCGATCGCAAGCCGGATCGAAAGGATATGCAGTTTAATTCACATACAGGATCAGGGCGATTTTTTCCCTGACCTAAAAGGGTAAACAATCAGCCGAATAGGCGAGGGGAGTAAATGAAATGAAAGTAATTAAAGATATTCAAAAACTATAACTATCGTCTGGTCAAGGGCTATAGATATACCAATAATGGAGGTAAAACCCAAATGGAACAGACAATTGAAAAGGCAATAGAACTGTTGGCAGGAAGGATTACAAAGGAAGTGAAGTCAGAAGATGCATTGCGGTTTACACAGTCAGCATTAAATTTAGCACACGTCTTACAGGTTCAAGTCGCAACAAAGACAGTGAAGTAAGCAAATTAGCCCTTGACAGGCGTATGATTATGTAAAAGCAGTTTTACAAATAGTCCGCCACGCTGGAGAAAGAAAATAGCGGACAAGGGAGTGTAAAATGTTAAGAATAATTGTGAAAGGAATGTATCTTGACCCTGATGGTAAATCAAGTAAAGATTATAAAACTTTTGATGTGGAATTGCCAGAAATAGAAAAATATTTAACTGAACAAGTGGGATACTATGGTTGTGGAAGTAGGCAAATAGAAGGTGCAGAAATCCTAAAAATAGTTAAGGGGGTGTAAGATGAGCGATAAAGAAGCAGATAAAGGGGAGTTTGAAAAGAGAAGAAAGGAAAATTATAGATTGTTGGAATTAAATTTTGAACATACAAATTGGGATACGGTTAAAGAGGGGATTGAAGAAATAGAATATGAAGCAAGAGCCGATGAACGGGAAAGGGTGATAGGGATAATAGACAAAGTAGAATGTGATTGCACTCATGAAGATAATGACTTTAATCAAGGTTATGATTTTGCTTGTGATGAAATCAGAAAAAAGTTAAAGGTGGAAAAATGAGCATACCGAAAGGGAAGTATTGCGACAATAAAAATTATAAGCAATGTAAATATGTTGAACTTATTCATCCTGATAGCGATGCTGTTGAATGTATTGCTTTTAAAATCAAACTTGACTATGAAGAATATCGTAATCAGCAAAGGTTATTAAAATGTTCCACCTGTTTGAAGGCGACAAAGGAGAAATGAAATGAGAATAAGACCAGCGGTAAAAAGATTTGCACAGGATATGGAAAGAATTTTGAGGAAGCACGACACAAGGAAAGGGAAAAAAGGTTGGGAAAAAGATGATTGTTCGTTAGAATTTTTAACGCAAAAGTTTAATGAAGAAGTAAAAGAATATGCGAGTTGTATTCCATTATTTAGGATTTGGAAGATAGACGAAAAAGTAAAAGAAAATGTAAAGAAAGAACTTATAGACGTGGCAAATATTTGTATGATGATTTGTGAAAAATTGAAATAAAGGAGACCTAAAATGGACTACAAAGAAATGGATAAAACTTATGCAAAAAAGAAAAAAGATATAGTTCAAGAGTGGATTGATGAAGGTATTAAAATAGGCCGTCGACAAGCTGTTGATGAGATTGAGAAGGGGATAATGAAATTAAAAGAAAATATTAAACACCCGAGTTGGAAGAATTTATTACCAGAACAAGAAATCTTATCTATAGTCCGAAAGGCGGGAGGTGGGGAATGACAGCTGAAATTTTGAAAATCGAAAAGCAAGCAGCAAGGGACGGCGGATTTTTTTGGTATATTTTTTTTAAGGACAAAAAGGGTGGCCGATCTTACCGGGCCTGCGTATATGAACGCTTTCGGAATTTTGCGAAGTGGAAAAAGATCATCGCGGAAAATATTACCGGGCTGATCTTATCCGGCCTTGACGTATTAGACGGAGACGTCGTCGACGCCGACAGCGACTTTACAATCGAATTCAGGCCGCAAAAAGGCCCTGCAGCTATCGACCCGGTCACAAGTAACGCAAGCAAGCGCAATGTGGCGACGGTTTTATGCGGAATTTGCGGCAAAAAAATCGATCTGGGCGTTCTTTGTCAAATGACAATCAACGTCGGCGCGCCGAAGGACGACTGTGTTTCCTGCGGCAACGACGAAAAAATAAAATTGCCTGACGAATATACTACGATAAAAATTCATTTAAAATGTCGCGATGATTTTTATAACAGAATCGGGAAGGCAAATATTTATGAAAAAGAACAAATAGACGCAGAATTGATCGCGATAGCGAAGGCGTCAAAGGAAGGTGAAAAATGAAATTTAAAACGATAGTCGAAATCAGATACAGGACAACTGAAAAAAATGAGACAATGCCGAAGGGGACTACATTCGACGTTAATTTCGTCGAAACTTTTCGAAATGACGCTGGAAATTTTGAAACTTGGGTATGGATCAAGGACGCGAAAACAATACCGGCTTTAACGGTCCCGGAATTATTATATTTTTGCGTAAGACAGGCTGAATAGAAGGTGGAAAAATGAACACGCGCGACTTCGAAATAAAAATCTACAACATCAATAAAGTTTTATGGCACGCCGATCATCTGGGCGAACTTCATCACGGCTACCGAAAGGTCGGCGTCCGGCTTTGCTGTCCTGCTTTGTTCGTCGCAGGGAAACCCGGACACGAAAACGATTACAAATGGGTCAACGCGACGCGTCGAATGTTAAAGCCGGTCGAAAAAATGGTTTTGGAAAATTATGTCAAGGGTTGCTGCTGCAAAAAACGAATATTCAAGACGTGCGAAATTTGCGCAATGCCACAATGGGAAGGTTTTATTGCGAAAGTGACAATGGAAAAATCCCATAAGGAAAAACTGATATGAGATTGGGAAAATGTTTACAATGCGGAAAATGCTGTCAAACGAAATTTCTTTTAAAGGGAATGAAATTGACGACACGGATATTATTGTATATAATAACTTTACTGAAAGGACGTCGGGCAAGAAAAACCGATAAATGCGGATTTTTAGAATTCAAGGACGGCAAGGCCTATTGCAAAAATTATGAAGGGCGGCCTGACTTCTGCCGAGCCTTCCCGGTTGATCCGGGCGATTATATTGAAGGTTGCGGATTTACAATACTTTAAAAAGGGGGATAAAAAAATGGCAGAACAAACGGAATGGGAAAAGCCAAAATGCAGGGGTTGCGGAAAGGAAATTGATTTCGTTCAGTTACGAAACTTTAAAGGCGAAATCAAGGCGCATCCGGTCGAAGTCGACAAAGTTTATCAAATCGTATGGACCGGCGAAAAAAATGAAAAGGGACAATACATTTACGAAAGCCGAAGGATCTTAACGTCGCATTTTTCGACGTGTCCAAACGCTGATGAATTCAGAAACAAAAAGAAAGAAGAAGCGCCGCCAGAAGAAACGGACGACGAAAAGCCGCCGTTTTAAGGGAAGGAAAAAATGAAAATAATAAATAAATCAAAAGAAGTCGAAATCGATGAAATAGAAAACTGGAAGGATAATCCGCGCGATATTAAGAAGCCGGATCTTGAACGACTTAAAAAGCAAATTCAAACTTTGGGATTATACAAACCTTTAATCTGCGAAAAGGAAGGAAATAAATATATTACTATCGGCGGAAACATGAGATTAAAGGCATTAAAGGAATTGAAGCATGAAAAAGTTTGGATAACGGTTATTGAAACAAAAGACGAAGCGGAACGAATAAAGATCAGCATTTCCGATAATGACCGGGCTGGTTATTATGTAGAGAATATTTTGGCAGAACAAATAAAAAAATTAGGGAAGGTTGATTTGTCTATGTATAAATTAGATATTAAAATGCCGGATATGGATTTGCAGGATATTTTAGACAGGAATATTAAGTCGACGGAAGCTGACGATGAAATCCCTGAAACAAGAAAAACAAATATTAAAATTGGTGATATGTTTCAGTTGGGAAAGCATTACCTTCTTTGTGGGGATTGCACGGTAGAAGCGAACGTGAAGCGGTTAATGGGCGGTAAAAAGGCGGATATGGTGTTTACTGACCCGCCATACGGAATGAAATTGGATTGTGATTTTACGGACATGAAGGGAATTGCAAAAGGTAATAAATATAAACAGGTTATGAATGATGAAAAAGACTACAAACCGGAACATGTATTTAGGGACTTTGATTATTGCAAAGAGATATTTTTATGGGGAGCTGATTATTATGCACAGGAAATACCAAAAAGAAACGAAGGTTGTTTTTTTGTTTGGGATAAAACAGAGGGTGGAATTAGTCCTAATTCCACTTATGACAAAATGTTTGGCAGTAACTTTGAATTATGTTGGAGTAAAGCAAAACATAAAAGACAGATTGTGAGATGTTTATGGAAAGGAATATTTGGGTTAAGTAAAGAAGATTCAAAAAAAAGATTACACCCAACACAAAAACCCACTAAACTTTGTGAATTTTTTTTAATGGAATTTATTGAGAAAGGCGATACCGTTGTAGATATATTTTTAGGAAGCGGAAGCACGTTAATAGCTTGTGAAAAGACAGGAAGGATATGTTACGGAATGGAAATTGACCCTGTATATTGTCAGGTTATAATAGACAGATGGGAAAAGTTTACAAATAAAAAAGCGAAAAAATTAAATTTAAAGGAAGGTAAAAATGAATAAGACAAAACTAATGAAGCAAATCGGAATGGTTGTTATCGCTTTGATGATTATCGTTTCGGTTTTTATGGCTGGACTAATCCTGAAAATGTTTATAAATATATTTATGTTCGGCTGGAATTTAATTGGAGGATAAAATGGTAAAAAGTGATTTACTTGATAACGGAAGCGAGAGATACAGTGATGTTATGCTTTGTCCCTATTGTGATGAGGATAGTCAAAACTTCAAAATCGGGCGGAACGTATGTAATTTATGCGAAGGCAAATTTAAAATAGAATACGACGACGCACAGGATATTTATATTATAATAAAAGAGGTAACATGAAAGAAGAAAAAAAAGATAAATACGAAGAATACAGACAGAATTGTCAGGAATTTGAAAAGGCGTGGGATGATTTTATCGTGGCAATCATGAACGCATTGACGCCAGTAATTGCTTTTATAAATAAAATATTATTTAAAATAGTTTCATGGCTTCGATCGCGACGAATCGCGAAATTGATAGAAAAAGGAGAAAAAAGACAATGGAAATAAAAAAGCAAACAGTATGGGAAGTAAGCGAAGAACTGGGAATACAAAGATTAAAGGTCTTTGGAGGTTGGCTTGTAAAGCGAAACGAAAATTTCATGATAAAAATGCAGCAAGGCAAGATAATCGGATCTGAAACAGCTATGCCGGTTAATGGAATGCTGGCGATGACGTTCGTCCCTGATCCGGCGCACGAATGGAAATTTGAAGAAGCGTATAATCAATGACAACATATTCTACGATTAAAAATGGAAAATTTACAATGATCGAAAAACTAAAGGGGGAATTTATGCAAAAGGTAATTTCAAGCACGATCGCGGAAGTCGGATATGGGTTAGGGACATTGACCATAAAATTCAAGAATGGGACGGCTTATGGTTATAATGACGTGCCGGAAAAAGTATATAAAGATTTATTGATTGCGAAGTCGAAAGGAAAATATTTTGCCGCGAATATTAAAAACAAATATTACACAATGAAAATGGGAAGTCCGGTGACGAAAGGCGAACTATTGGCCGGTGAAGGAAGGGAAGAATGATAACAATTGCAAAATGCGTTAAAACGGGAGAAAAGACAAACAAAAAGCGTTGTCTGAAATGTTCTGAACGGCTTATAAGTCCTGCCGATAAGGACAAATGCGTGCATTTATACACGGAAGAAAAGCAACGCGGTATTGACAAAACAGAATAAAAAAGATATAATGATTTAGAATAATTCTAATTGCGGACACGCCTGAAAAGCAAAGCAGGCCTGATCCGCGTAGCTATTAAAAAAGCTTTTAAAAAAGGAAGGGAAAAATGAACTGGACAATAATTTTAATGATTATCGGGCTGGCAATTATAGTCGCCGGCTTGACGTTCGCGGTTCTATGGGTAAAAGACGAAAAGAAAAAAATAAAAGAACTGAACGAAAAGGCAAAAGCTGATTGCGACCATATATATAAGCGGATCGCAAACATAAATCTTGAAACAGATCGAAAGATAAAACAAACAAAAAGGCACGTCAGGCAGTATGTCAGATCGAAAACAAAAAAGGCAATGAAGGATCAGAAAAGCGGAAAGCCAAACCTAAAGGGCAAATAACAAGATCCCGCAAAGCCGAAAGCAAGGATAGAATTGACATTACGGGAATATTTATTAAAAGGCGAAACGTGAAAAAGAAAGGGAATAAACCAAATAAATCGCACGTGAACAGCGGCCGGATCAGCAAAAGCAACGCCGAATTGGCGGCGCGCCGGATTAGGGAATATCGGTTATGGTCAATGGGTGTAAGTTTTTCGGAAATAGCGGCTGAATTTAATATTGTGCCGTCAGTGGCAGCCGATGATATCCGGGCAATAGCTGCATTAGAGCCTATCGAAAAGATCAAGGAAAAAATCGACGCAAACCTAAAAGAAGTTATACGAACCTGTTTTGAAAAAGTAAACGATAAAGATATCGCGGACGGTCCGAAGGTCGGATATATTCACGAAATAAATGAAGCAGCTTTACGCCTTGCAAAAATTCACGGATTAGAAAAGCCGGATAATATTTTCAATCTTAATCAAACCTTAATCCAGGCCGGGAGTGAAAACAAATATGCAAACCCAGAATGGAACGACAATCGATTACAAGCAGAATTTAAAAGAAGACGACTTTCAGCTGGATCGGGAAATAGCAAAACGGGCGCGTAATGATTTTGTATTTTTTTATAATACTATTTTTTCGATCAGCGTAGCAATCGTCGAAGGCGAATTCGTTCCGGGACAATGGCCCGACGAATTTTGCACGCGACTGAGAAAACATTTAAAGACCTGCACATTGGCCGCAAGGAAACACAGCAAGACGACAGTAATTTTAGGATTTTTGGCATGGCTGATCTTCCGGGCCGATATCAAAGCAAAAATGGTAAGCGAATATTTATATATTATGTATTCCGATGACCTTGCCTGCGAAAAAGTAAAAAGACTAAAACAATATATTTCAATCAATCCTTTCTTTGCGCATATACGCGATATGAAACCTACGGCCGAAACCGTTCTTGAATACGAAAACAACGGACATATTGTAAACGTGCAGGCGGCCGGCGTTTTCACTTTCAAACGTGGCAAGCATACGGACGGTGTGATCTGCGACGATATCCTTCGCGATCCGCAAAAGAAGCTGGATTTAATTCAGATCGAAAAAGTAACGCAGGCCTTCGAAGCCGAAATAACATCGCTTGCAATTGAAGGTGGATTTACTCATGTAGTCGGGACCAGTCAGGACGAAACCGATATCATGTATAAGCTCGAAAAACTTCCGGGCTGGAACTGGGAATGCAGGCCGGCGATCATTGACAGGAAAAAGAAAATAGTATTATGGCCCGAAAAATATCCGTTCGAAAGACTAATCGATATCGAATTGAACGAAACAGGAAAAAAGAATTTTCAAAGGGAATATCAAATGCTTCCCGTTAGGTCGTCAGAAGGATATTTTACGCGTGGCGAAATCGAAGGGCTAATTGATAGGGAATTAAAAAACTATAAGGATATTTATAAAATAAGCAAGGACGAAGACTTTGGCGAAACTGTTGGTGGCGCAGACATAGGAAAGAAAAGACACCCGTCGCATTTATGCGTTCTGGATATTGTTGAAGAAGAAGATGTAATATATTTAATTCAGCTTTGCAGTTTATTCCTTGACAACATGGATTATAATGATCAGCTGAAAATTTACGCGGAAGCAATTAAGCGTTTTAATATGACGGCCTTATTATGGGATAACACGCGTCACGAATTTGACGGCTTTGCGGAACGTGGCGAACTGCCTGACGAAATGTTTCCTGTCACAATGACGGCCGGCGGCAACGATCAGATCGCGGCAGACTTCGACAAGCAAGTCGGACGCAAGACAATAATTCTTTTGGACGACATTCGGCAGACGCGGTCGATTCTTGCAGTCGACGGAAACTTAAAGGCAGCCGAAAGCATAGACGGACACGGCGACGCGTTCTGGTCCGTTGGGCTGGCGATACAGGCTTATTTGAAAAATTCAATGAAGCAGTTCCATTGATTTAAGGGGAGAAAAACAAAATGAAAATAGCTGATTTAGTAAAAGGCGTTAGACAAGAGATCGCTGGAATGATTTCGCCGGAATCAAAGGCAACGGGTTTTTCTGCCGGCTTCGTCAATTTATGGGATATGGTCAGCGGCAAAATGCAACCAACGGATTACGTCAAGCAAGTCGCGTCTAATGAAGGTTGGGTTTACGCGTGCGTGGCCGCGATCGCTGAAAGTTGCGCAATGGCTAAATTAACACTACACGCAAAACGTGGCGACAAAGTCGAAGCAATTACGGATCATATATTTTTGGACGTATGGCAAAACGTAAATCCATTCATGAATAATTTTGATCTGCAAGAACTAACGGAATTCTATCAATTGCTTTGTGGCAATGCTTACTGGTGGTTAGGATTAAACGGGCTGGGCGTGCCGCAGGAAATATGGCCCGTAGCTGCGCAATATATGACAATCATTCCCGATAAAAGAAAATTTATCAGCGGATATCTTTATGCGCCGCCCGGCGGTAGTCAGATCGCATTCGGGCCGGAAGAGATAGTCCATTTTAAATATGCAAATCCGAATAATATTTTTTATGGTATGTCACCGCTATTCGCTGCGGCCTATTCGGTTGATAACGAAGAATATATGGATCGCTTTCAGTCAGCGCAATTCAAACATGGTGGATTGCCACAGGCGCTTTTGTCAAGCGATCAGGTAATACATGATCCAGAAGCTAAAAGGATTAAAGAACAATGGAAACAAAATTATGGCGGCGTTGATAGGGCTGGAAAAATTGCCGTATTAGGTAAGGGAATGAAGTTTCAACCGATACAAATGACTGCCGTCGAAATGGCGTTCGTTCAAAGCCGAAACACAAACCGAGACAAGATCCTTGCGATCTTCCGCGTGCCTAAATCAATTTTGGGATTAGTCGACGACGTAAACAGGGCGAATGCAGAAGCCACAGATTATATTTTTAGCTCGCGCGTTATCAAGCCAAAACTTATAAGGAAACAAGAAAAAATAAACGAAAAAATAATGCCGATGTATAAGCAGAACGGAAGCACGAAAATTTTCGTGCAATATGTCGATCCCGTGCCTGCCGATAGGATCACGGACACAACGGAAAGAACTGCAAGGCTTGTTAATGGAGTGACGACGATCAACGAAGAACGTGAAAAGCTGGGACTGGAAGATGTTGAATGGGGTAACGTGCCTTTGATGCCAATTGCGATTGCGCCACTGGGATCAGAACCAGCAATGCCAGCGCCCAGATCCGAAACTACGCAAGAAGAAGACGCGATCCGAACGCAGGACGAAAAAAGAAAATGGGCGCAAAAATACTTTACGCGCGCGCGCGTGTGGACGATTTACAAGGCGCGCTTTGATAGCGAAACTTATTATATGCGAAATATTATGCGACGACTATTCAGAAAGCAGAAGAAGGACGTCCTTGATAGGCTGGCAAATCAATTCACAAAATCGATCAAGGCTGACGTCGACAGTATCATCTTTATAATGGCCGAATGGGAAGACGAATTTGCGAAGCAGGGCGGCCCAGCAATCGCGAACGCTTACGAAGGCGGCGCAAGACACGGCAACAGAATTGCAGGACTGGGAACGGCCTTCAATATAGATAACCCAGTCGCGCAGGCCTTCATAAAAGAAAAAACATTACAATTCAGTTTTGATGTAAATGAAACAACATCGAATCAACTAAAAGACGAAATTAATGCCGGACTAAAAGCTGGCGAAACCCATGCGCAATTGGCAGACCGCGTTGAAAAGGTTTTTGAATTTGGCGAACGATATCGCGCAATGAGAATCGCAAGGACGGAAGTCGCGGACGTCGAAAACCACGCCATACTTGACCAGTGGTCGCAAAGTGAACGCGTCGAAGGCAAAGAATGGCTGCATGGCGGCGGCGGCTTCGAACCGCGACCCGAACACGTCGCAATGTCGGGTGAACGTGTCAAGGTCGGCGAAAGATTTTCGAATGGACTTTCATATCCCGGTGATCCGGCAGGCGGACCGAGCGAAATAATAGACTGCACATGCACGATCTTACCAGTATTTGAATTAAAAGAATAAATAAAATTTTCAAAGGGGGATAAGGAAATGAAAATAGTTAAAGATTATATAGGGAAAATAAAAGAAAGCAATGAAGAAGAACGGACGATCACGGCCTATGTCAGCACGGGCGACAAGGACAGGGTCGGTGAAACAATTCCGCCCGATGAATGGAAACTGGATAATTATAATAAAAATCCTGTTATACTTTGGTCGCACGATTATCGACAGCCGCCCGTTGGAAAAGCGCTTTGGACGAAGATCGATCAAATTGGATTAATGCAAAAAATTCAATTTGCAAAGACTGCATTTGCCGAAGACATTTTCAATTTATACAAGGACGGATTTTTAAATATGTTTAGTGTCGGATTTCGTTGTAAGCGTGATACCGAAGATGAAAGTATTTTGACGAACTGCGAATTGCTCGAAGTATCCTGTTGCGATGTTGGATGTAATCAAGAAGCATTAGCACAAAGAATGCTTACCGGTGTTTTAAAAAGTCCAGAAGCAATCGCGATGATTAAATCAATAATCGAAAAAGAAGAAGAAATAAATAAACCCGAACCCGAAGAAACCGAAGACAAGATTCACGTTCGCGTGCGCGATCCGAAGTTATTCACAGAAGGAAGTTTCAGGACAATTGTAATCAGTGCGAAGGAAGGAATTTCGGGCGTCATCGGAAAATTAAAAGGCGAAACCGCGACAACAATCCAAAAATATGTATTTGATAAAGCGAAAGGCTGGACGATTCCAAAAGCTGTGGAGTGGGTAAAAGAACATGGCAAAGGATATGACGCGGATATAAACGATGTAAATAAATTCGAACAATTTGAAATTGTTCCCGACAAAAAAAATAAGACGATTCTTGATCAGGACATTTTAAAAGAACTTGACGAAGCCATCGCGGATAAAGAAAATCTTGAAAAGGCTTTAAATGAATTGAAATCCGGACGCGTGCTGTCGGCAAAAAATAGAGAATTAATTCAATGCGTTGTGAAAAATTTACAGGAATTACTTGTCGCAACTGAACCCGATAAAGGCAAAACTATTGACAAACGCGAAAAAAATGTTATAATAATAAAAGACAGAACCGAAGCGAAGGTCGACCCACTGGCGGAGATCATAGGGAATGCCATAAAAGCAGCAGACATTCCCGGAATGATCAGCAAGAAAATCGATCATGCGCAAGGAAAAGTCTAATTTAATTTAAAAAGGACGGTAAAAATGGACCCAAAAAAAACAGCATTAAAAGAGAAAGAAGCGGCCGGGACAATTACGGACGCGGAAAAGAAAGAACTGGCGTTACTTGAAAATACGGTGACGCTAAAAGAAGTAAGCGACGCCATAAATAAGGCTGTCGCGGACGCAATCGAAAAAGGAATGAAGGGCGCTTTTTCGGGAATTCAGGGAATAATCGACGCAAAGAAAGCACCCGGTTTCGTGCAAGATCCGGGAAGCAAACAATCTTTTCGCGAAGTTTTAATCGGTATCAAAACACAACATCCGCGATTGATTGACAAATATAAACTTGTCCGTGCAAGCAAAGTATTTACGGACGCCGACGAAAAAGTGTTGGTAGAAGGAACGCCAGCGGCCGGCGGATTTTTAGTGCCGGTAGAACAATCGAAAACACTTATAGATTTGATAACTGAAAAATCTATAATTAGGCAGATACTAACAAGATTGGGCAACGTGTGGCCTATGTCTTCGATGACACAAACAGTCCCAGTGGTATCGGCTAATTTGACAGCGTATTGGATTGGAGAACATGCGCCAAAAACCGAGAGCGACCCGACTTTCGAGCAAATGGTTTTAACAGCATATAAATTATGTTGCCTTACGGGCGTATCGGACGAATTACTTGCGGATAGCGATCCACGCGTCGACCAAATTCTTTACAGGTTATTTGCAATGGCAATGATACGCGGCGAAGAAACTGCATTCGTGCAGGGAACGGGCGTTGCACCTGCGGACCCGATAACCGGTATTTATAATTTTGCCGGGATAACCACATTGCCTTACAGCGGCGATTTAATGGATGATTATGCTGACGGGATTGGAACGGTCGAAGAAGATGACGGCGAAGAAGTAACGATTTTACACGCGCTACGAGAAAAAAGGAAAATGCGCAAAATGAAAGACGATGATGGCCAATATATTTACCAGAAGCCGGCTGACAAAAACACGCCAGCCACAGTCTGGGACGCTGACGCAATCGGCAACAAATATATACCGCATAATCTGGGTATTGGTGCAAACGAAAGTTACTCAATAGTAGGCGACTTTAACTTCGCGCATATAGGCGATAGGGCGCAAGTCGAAATAGCGTCTTCGAATGAGTGGAAATTTGATTACGATGCGACTTTTTTCAGGGCAGTAAGAAGGGTTGCATTCAGGTTATCGGACGCTTCAAAATTTACAAGAATCACGGGGATCTTGTTATAAATTATTCGCTGATCTCTTCGGTTAGAGTTTAAGCGATAAACCTGACCGGGCCTGTCTATGCGAAACTATTCGACCGGGTCCGGCAGGATTTTTAAAAGGGGGATTAAATTTATGAAGACTTATTTTTCTGCTTCAAAGCCGGCAGGCGCAGGACTGGTTTTGGCACCCGGACAAGTTTTGGGTGCTTCGGAAAATATGCAAAGGATAATTACCTTTATTCAGGCGACGAACGATTTGGCTGCAACACTTTTAACTTTCCACTTTTCGAAACTTCGAAGGGCAACAGCAGGCGGCGCAGCTGCACAGAAAGTTATGTTATGCGCTTTGACTGCTGGAATTGTTTTGAATGATCTTGTGGTTATTCAGGACGTCGTTGATCCGCTTTTATGCGAAGTAAATGTAATGGGCGCGGTTGCGGCAAACGTATCTTATACGCTGGTAAATAATTTGGCGTATGCTTACAGCGCTGGCGCTTATGTTTACGGTTGCGCGATTACGGGCGGCACAACGGCCCCAGAATACGCAATGCCAGTCGGCGCGGCAACGGTCCAGCTTGCTGGATATCCGCTTTTGGTTTTAAAAAGGCAACAGGCCTGCTACGTTGTGACGACTTGCACGGCAACGAACGCATTTATTGTTTCAGGCTTCCAAAGATCGTAATGGTTTTAAATAGCAAAAATACATTCGGTTTAGCGAAAAAAGGCGAAGGTCCGGCTGGTAACGCTGGGCCTTTGTCTAATAAATTCAAATGGCAAACAATTGACGAAGGCTTTGAAAGAATAGCCGACGTCGAAGGAGTAAATAAAATGGATACCGAAAAAAAATATAGATCTTTAATAGATAAACTTGTCGAAAAAGGCGCGGTCCACATGAAGGGACAGGTCCTTATTGTTCCGATTGATGAAATACGCGCAAAGAATTTGATCAACGCAGGATATATTGAAGAAGTTAAAGAAGGCGAAGACAAAAAAGCAGAAGAAAAAGTTGCGGACGTCCCGGAAAACAAAATGGAAACCGGCGACAACACAAAGAAAAAGGACATTACAGGCAAGGGTGCAAACCTTTTGAAAAACAAGAAAAAATAAAAGGGGGTAACCTATGCCAGTAGTCGCAGCAACAAATGCTATCGTTGAATTGGTTGATGCTAAAGGATATATTAAATATGAAAGCACGGCTGACGACGATATCATTCAAAATATTATAAATGGAGTTTCAAGTCTTTTCGAAAAATATTGCGGATCGAAATTCATTAATCTTGCAATAACCGAAGTCGTTGACGGATCGGGAACACAAATCCAAATTGTCGAATATTGTCCTATAACTGCGCTTACCGAAATAAAATTCTATTTTGATACGGCGACGCCAGTCATTCAAACAATAACTGATTTTATTTTCGATGGACCAGCCGGAATGATCAAGGGTAAAACTGGCGGATTTCCGGAAGGCTGGCAAAATATTCAAATAATATACACGGCTGGATATGGCGCAAACATTGCCGCACTACCTGACGATTTAAAATTGGCAGCAATGAAGCAATGCGAATTTTATTATAAGCGCGACGCCGCTGATTTTTCGGCGACATTCGAAGAAGGAATGCTTATAAAATCGCCGGCAGAATTACTGTCACCGGTTGTGTTGGGAATGCTATCCCCATATTACCATGCGAGGTTTTAAATGCCGATAACTGCGATCAGATTAAAAATACCGCCGAAGCTTCAAGCGGCAATTAAAGATCCGAAGACAACGGTAAATAAAATATTTCAAGGCGGAATTGAAAAATCAGCAATACTGGTTCAGGGCGAAATAAAAAGGAATATCGTTCCGGGCTGGGGAATGGGTCACAAAACGAAACCACAAGCCTATTTTACGGGCGGCTTGAACAGATCAATTAATTATGTTATGGGTAATTTAAAAGCCGTCATCGGCGGCAACATGAAGGATTACGGGCCTATTCAAGAAGAAGGCGGCACTATCAGGCCCAGAACTGCGAAGGCTTTATTCGTGCCTACGAGCGCGCGTGGGCGCAGGGTAGGACCACAGCGCGGCGGCAGCAGCCTTGTTTATCTTAAAGATTTTATTTTCATGCAAGAAGTTACGATCAAGCCGAAAAAATATATAGCGCGTGGAGTTGAATCGTCACTTGCAAGAATACAAAAGATTTTAGATAATGTAGTGAATCTAATTTCAAAGGAAGCAGGTTTTAAATGAAAGAAATTTTATATATAAAAGATACTGGACTATTTGGTTATCGAAAAATAAGCGCGATAAAAGATGTGGGTTTTGTGTGGGGGTCAGAAGAATTAAATGTAATAAATTTTGGCGTATTAACAATCGCAATGACTGATGTTCAAATATTGGACTGGCAAAATACAAATAAATATTGTGTAAATGCAGGCGAAACAGCGATTATTGTTACGCCAGCAGAATATCAAAGATAAGGATAAAAAATGATACGAGAAGTCGGAACGGGAAAACCATACGCAACAATTCAAGCAGCGCTTGATAATTTATTCGCAATAGAAGGCGCGAATGCTTTTATTGAAACACAAACAATAAGAGTTTACGGCGGAACATATAACGAAACGCCGGTCCCGAATACCTTACTTAATCCAACGGCAACATATAGATTAGTGATTGAAGCTGCTACCGGATATTATCCAATATTAGACGGCAACAATGTCGCTGCACTTGGATTTTATGTTTTTCAGATTAATTATGTAACGATAAAGGGATTTTCGGTTACAAAATACACTACGGCAGGAATAAAAATAGAATTAAGCACAAATTGTGTTACGCAAAAAAATAAATGTTATGGAATCGGCAGCGCTGGAATATGGTTTTTGTCAAGCACATCCGGCGAAGCTTACGAAAATAATTGCTATTCGAATACAAATACCGGAATAAATTTTAAGTTAAGTGCGACAGGAAAAATATATAACAATAATTGCTATTCGAATCTTTATGGGATAGCGGTAGATCAAAGCGCAAATACAATAATTTATAATAATAACTGTCCGCTTAATACTTCGTCAGGAATATATATCAATGAAAGCACGGGGTGTGGCACATACAATAATACTTCTTATTTCAGCGCAATAGGAATAACTTTCAATTCGAATTCGACTAACGGGATTTGTAAAAATAATGCGATTTGGAGTGCTACCGGAAATTGTTTGTATATATCAGATAATAGTCAAGCCGGGTTTGTTTCGGATTATAATGATTTGTATCCGACTGGGACCGGAAAGGCCGGATATTGGACTGTCGCAAGATTAACGCTTTTGAATTGGCAAACCGCAAGCGGACAGGACGCAAATTCGATCAGCGCAAATCCTTTGTTTGTTAATCCCGGCGGAACAGCGGCAATCGATTACAGGCTTACACCGGCTTCGCCATGCATTAAAAAAGGAATAAGTTTGATAGCTATTTTTGGTATTGATTACTGGGGAATGGAACGATCGACCGCATGTGATATCGGGATTCACGAATATTCTATAAGTTACAATATAGCGGCAATCGAAACTGAAATTATAAACATTTTATCAACGATAACGGATTTAAAAACCGTCATTGATTATGAGCCGAGAATAATACCGCAATTGCCGGCCGTAACTTTATTCTTTAATGGCTTTACTCAATCACAAACAGAAGCCGTCAGCTTTACTGTAATTTATAAATGGATCATGCGACTTATTGTCCGATTACATGATGACGAAAAAGCGCAGGACGATTTAAAAGCATTTACGCAATTAATACTGTATAAATTCAAGCAACATCTTAAATTAAATGGTGCTGTTTTATTTGCGATATCGCCATCGGCCAGTGTTGGTGCTGTATTGGATAAAAACAATCCAGTAATTATTGTCGAATTTGATATTGAAGCCACAAAAGAAGAAGATTAAAAGGGGGGACTTATGAAAGATAAAAAAGGGGGGAAAACTGTCGGTTATGATATATCGCATATAAAACCAAAAGAAATTAATTCCGAAACATCTGGGAAATATATTGGCGCTGAATGGACTGGCGGCGATAGCATGACGCCAGAATTCGGAAAGCTGAAAAAAGGAAAAATATATCCGCTGAAAGAAGAACGGGCCACACCGAACAGCGGATTTAAACCAGTTTATAAAGAATAAAAAAATTCTGTAATAAAGGAGAGTAAATTATGCCACCGAAATTAACAACAGACGGATATATTGGACTTGCAAAACAGGCTGCTATTGACGGACCCGTAGCGCCCGTTGCTGGACTTTACATTAAATATTTAAGTGAAAGTTTAGTCAACGAACAAGAAGATATAAAAGGCGTCGAAGGCGGATCAGGCCGTTATATGATCGAATCTTACAAATCGACGCACAAAGTCACGGGAGATGTTTCGTTTTACGCGCGCCCGGACGTATTAGGATTTTTAATCGGAATGTTTATGGGCGGCGATACTTTCACTGCGAAGGCCGTCGGGGTTACGCCGTCAAATCACGTTTTTGGCGTGCCAGTAATTCCGCATTTTTTTACGATCGCGCGCGGTGTTGACGCTGCGACGCCAACGCTTATTGAACGGTTTCAAGATTGCGTTGTCGAATCTTTGACGATCGAAGGCGAAAGTAGCCAGCCGTTAAAATGCACGGCTTCGATTATCGGGACAAAGGGCGTTAAGCAAGCGGCAGCAGACACGCCAACCTATGAAGACAATGATCCACTTATGTATTTTGACACGCCAATTTTTACGACGGATATCGGCGTGACGGTCGAAATTTCAAAATTCAGCATTAAAATGAGCAATAACTTTGATGTTTGGTTTGGTCCCGGAATGACGCCGAAGGAAATGATTGAAAAGCTTTTCACAATCGACGTAAACTATACGCTGAAATTTTTAACATCAGCGGATTATGTAAAAGTTTATTATGGCGCTGCTGGTGGCCTTACGATTACTGACACAATCGCGGACGGATCGTTTCAGGCTTCTTTCGAATACGGATTATTGGATCTGAAAAGATCGCTTGACATAAACATCAAGCACCTTAAAAGGAATCCCGCGCCAGTTAATCTTGACGGCGCAGCTGCACCGATATTTCAGGAATGCGTCGGATATGCCGTGAAAGTCGGCGCTGATAATTTAACTGATATCGTAGTCAAGAATTCTTATGATACTGATTATGATACATAATCAAAAAGGGGGATAAAAAAATGGCCGAAGAGAAAGAAAGTAAAATATTGGATTTGGATGCGTTCATTCCGCCTGACAAGGAAGTCGTCATCGGAAAAAAGAAATATATCGTTCGCGGTGACGCAACAGTAAAAATGACGCTTGCGCTGATGAAAAATGTAAAGGTATGGGAGGAAAAGCCGGAAAGCGACGAATCAATGGACGCCTTGTTTGAAAGCATAAAGGGATATTTTAAAACGCCAATAACTAAAGAAATTTTAATTGAAATCGGCAACAGGCAATTGCCACGACTTCTTTCGTTTTTATATAATAAAAAATTTAAAGAAGTTGAAGAAGATGAAGAAGGTGAAGAAGGAAAAAACGAAAAGAGCCAGTCGAAGTAATAAATATTCGGCTGGCTGATATTTTTTCGGCACTGATTTTAAAATTCAATTTCAGTCATGCCGAAATTTTGGATATGCCTTTTCAAACTTTTATAATGTATCAAGAACAGATTCAGCGGATTGCGGACGGATTAAAAGACGCCGACGAAATGGCTGAATGGCGCAAGAACGCTGAAACATGGAGAAGGAAAAGTCGAAATGGCAGCTAAACAAAAAATCACAATAGAAATCGACGGCGACGGCAAGGGTGCACAAAAAGCTTTAGGCGGCGTTAGCGCTGGAACGGTTGCGCTTGGGAATATCATGGCGCAAATGGCAACAATGGCCGTCGATGTTTTAGTAAAAAGCATGAAAGCATTAACTGGTGAAATGTTAAAGGCCGTTGACGCGGCTTCAATCCAGCAGAAAAACGAAATCGCATTGGCACAATCAATGCAAACAGCGAATACTTTCACAAAAGAAGCATTTAAAGCAAATCTTGAATATGCAGCCAGCCTTCAGCAAATAACAACATTCGGCGATGAAGAAATCCTGACAGTTCAGAAATCTTTAATTGCTTTTGGATTGCAGGGACAAGCATTAAGAGATGTAACAAGGGCAACGCTGGATCTTTCAACAGCAACGGGAATGAATTTGAGAGCCGCCGGCGATCTTGTCGCAAAATCGGTGGGATCAACAACGAACGCATTGGCCCGGTATGGGATTGAAGTAACTGCCGGCACGGAAAGAACAACGCGCGCAAAAGAAGTCGTTGACGGTATAACTCGACTTTATGGCGGACAAGCACAAGCCGCAGCAAAATCTTTTAGTGGACAAATCACACAATTAAAAAATATGTTCGGGGATCTTTATGAGGAAATTGGTCTTGTTATTATTAATAGCGAAGGACTGGGAAGCATATTCGATCTTTTGAAAAAATCAATAATTGAATCTTCAAAATGGGTTATAACCCACAGGGAAGAATTGGGAATTTTAGTCAAAGAAGGAATTGTTTTCGTAATAAATGCTGTCGGCTGGCTTGTCAAAGCCATTGCGTTTTTATCGCAAACTTGGACTGATGTCGGGAATGTATTTTCTTATATAATGGGCGGAATGTTGACAGGAATTCAAGTTATTGTAAAAGGAATGGCTTTATTTTATGCGCCAGCGAAAGAATGGGTAAAAAGCCTTGAAGATATGAAAATGGCGACGATAGAACAAATTCAGGAAGAAAATAAAGCTGCACAAAAAAGGCTTGGATTTTTTACTGGAATAATAGACGGTGTAACAGAAATGTCACAAGGCGTTCAAAGTGCTTCTGCGGCTTATAAGTCATTGACAGATTCAATTGCCGATTCGACAAAAGAACAAGCAGATAATACGGTAAAAAATACAGAATATATTATGGAATCAATTGACATTGCGCGCGGATATACTGAAATACAATTGGGCGAATTTAATACCCGACAAACAGCAATGAAGGAATTGCTTGCAAACAATGAAATAACACAAACAGAATATAACAATTGGCTTTTAACAGCAGGAAAAAAAGTAAATAGCGAAGAAGCGAAAAGATTAAGTGGAATTACCGGATTATATACTCAAATGTATTCAACGATAACATCGGTTTCAAAAACGCAGTCGGATCTGGTTTTAAAAGATAAAAAGAATTCTATGGCCGCGCTTGAAGACGCATTCAAGGGGTCTTTAAGTCAAATGTTGGATATGGCTGTCGATTATGCAGTCAAAGAAATAGGCGTCACAGCCGCGCTGGAAAGCGGCAAGGCGGCCGCTGCGGGCCCCCTTTCGTTCGGGATGACCTTGCTATTGATCCCGTTGATTGCGGCGGCAGCAACGGCAGCAAAGGCCATTATTCACAGCGTCGCAGGCTTTGCAGGCGGCGGAATAGTGGGACCGGGCGGATCGAAATTACCTTTGCCTTCGTTTGCAAGCAACGGCGCAGGCGCACCGGCGCTTGTCGTCGCGCACGCAGGCGAAGCCATAGGCACGCCAGCAACATTGGCGGCGGCCGGGATCGGCGGAATAGTTTTAAATAATTATTTTTATGGCGATATCGCCAGCGATGTCGATGTCGACGCAATAGGCGACAGGCTGGCTGAAAAAATCAAAGAAGGATCAAGGGGATCAATGTAATGAGCTTAACTTTAACAGACGAATTATTAAATGTTTATACTTTCCCTGCCACGTTTAAGGTAACCGGTTTCAATTGGAAAAAGAAAATCCGGCAAGTCCCGATCGCATTCAGGGACGGTGGCGACGAAATTGGCGACAAAAAATTGGATACGCGCGTCCTTTCTATTGAAGGAATAATCAGCGACAATGCGACTTACGCGGCCACAATGGCGACAATAAATTCTTGGCTTTATAAGACAAATTTAAAATTGTCGATCACGGCCGGCAAACATATAAACGTCAAAAGTATTTCGGACGTCAATAATACCTTTTATGAAGGCGGATTTTTTAGGCTTTCAAAACTAAAATTCAATTGTATTTGTCCCGATCCGTTTTTTTATACCGACGCAGTGGTCACGACAACAAAAGTAATAGCAGTAAGTCCTTACGTTTTCAATATAACAAATTCGTCGCTGTTCGATGTCCTGCCCGTTTTTGTAATCACAAATGCTGTCGATAATTTTGATTTGAATGTTGAAAATGCAACGGACGTCGGAAAATATTTCAAATATACTGATCCCGGTTTTGTTGCATTGAAAGTCTTGACCGTAGATAACAAGGCCGGGACCGTAAGAATAAACGGAATAAATAGTATTCAATATTATTCTGGATCGTGGTTGCGGCTTTTGCCCGGAGTAAATACAATCGTATATACTGGATTGGGTTGTTCATTAAAAATCGATTATTATGATTTAGAATTATAAAAAGGGGGATAAAAAAATGCCACTTAAATTAACGCCCGATTTTCCTGTAAGTCTTGATACAATTTTAACTTTATTAACGGCAGTAAATAGCAAGGAAACGCAATTAAACGGCGCGCTTGCCGCCGACGCAAATGGAAACAACGGACAGCCGACAATCATTGACGTTGTTGCAACGGCTGGTTTTCCGACGCAAGGACTTATTCTAATTGACGCCGAAGTTATTTCATATACGGGCGTCACAGCTACATCTTTTACAGGGATCACGCGCGCGCAAGACGGCACGGCTTCCGCAATTCACGTCAC
>Ga0307377_10001276_pt1 | contig 32645 bp, 26 predicted proteins | sample TR3MG_FD_202535 | JGI IMG/M metagenome (GOLD analysis project Ga0307377, IMG submission 202535) | Soil microbial communities from Risofladan, Vaasa, Finland - TR-3 | ecosystem: Environmental > Terrestrial > Soil > Coastal area > Acid sulfate soil | place: Finland: Risofladan, Vaasa | collected... | reverse complement strand
ACGTTCATTAACATATTCGTTTATAAAGACATCAAAAATACTGCTAACAAGGGTTGATGAATTGTTTCTCTCTACATTTGAATTTGAAGAATTATTTTCTGAACGATTATTCTGTGAAGACATGTTTGAAGAAATATTATTAGACATGTTTTGATTTTCTGAAGAAAATATAGTGGAAGCATTTGAATTATCATCTCTAATATCATATCTACAAACAGGACAATTACAATGATTTCTAAACCATCTATTTAATTCACTTGTATTAAATATGTGACCACAATGTCGAATAACACTAACCATATCATTATCATTAAAATTAGTTAATAAAATTGGACAAGATGTATTTTTTGGTGAAACAATATCACAATATCTTACGCGTCTTGTAGCAGTTTCAATTTGTGATTGAGTAGGATAAACTTCAACCGGATCAAAGAAACTTTGTAATATTCGAGGGAAATCATTATTATTATTTAAATTTAAATTTCTCGAATTATTGTTAATAGGAATTCTAACATGTTCAACATTATCAATGATATAAGGTAAATTATTTAAATAAACTCTACCTAAATTACCATTTGAGTTATTATTCTCTCTAAAAGTATTTCTATTACTATTATTAGTTCTATTAATATTATTATTACTATGATTATTATTATTATTACGTCTTGATGGAGTATTTGTATTAAGTATTTGAATAATTAAATTTCTAATTTGTTGATTCGAGTCAGTTAAGTTTGTAATTTGTCTTAAATTATCATTATACATGGTGTTTAGTATATCAATTAATAAAAGATGTTCGTTACTGATAGTGTATGTTCTTTGGTTACTATTCATATATTATATATATTATTAAATCTGTTTAAATGTATTCTTATATTTAATAGATATAACTAATGAATGTTCAAAAATATCAAAATAAAGGATTAAGCGGTCTCGCAAATCTGGGGAACACTTGTTTTATAAATTCTTGTATACAGGTACTATCACACACATACGAATTAAATAATTTTTTGGAAGATGAAACGTATAAAAATAAGTTAAGAAAAAAATATGATTCTGCTCTGCTTTTAGAATGGGATAATCTTAGAAAAATAATGTGGAATAAAAATTGTGTTGTCTCTCCGGGAAAATTTATAAAGACAATTCAAAAGGTCGCACAATTGAAAGGTATGGAAATGTTCACAGGGTATTCTCAAAATGATCTACCAGAGTTCTTATTGTTTTTAATTGACTCTTTTCATACATCGTTGTCGAGAGAAATTAAAATGACTATATCTGGTAAACCAGAAAACGAGACAGATGTTGTTGCTATAAAATGTTTCGAAATGATAAAAAATATGTATTCGAAAGAATATTCAGAAATATGGAATTTATTTTATGCGATTCATGTTTCAGAAATATCTAGCTTAGAAACAGGAAAACAATTAAATTTAACTCCAGAACCATATTTCATGATAAATTTATCAATTCCAGCTGATAATAAATCTCCAACTTTAATTGACTGTTTTAATCTTTATGTTGAAGGCGAGATATTAGAGGGAGAAGATGGATGGTATAACTCAGAAACAAAAGAGAGAATAAATATTAGAAAAAAAATACAATTTTGGTCATTTCCAAACATTCTGGTAATAGATTTTAAAAGATTTAATGCTAGATTTCAAAAAAATCAAATTTTAATTTCATTCCCATTAGATAATTTAGATTTATCTGAATATGTTATTGGATATAAAAAGGATAATTATAAATATGAACTTTATGGTGTTTGTAATCATAGTGGAGGAGTAATGGGAGGTCATTATACAGCATATGTAAAAAATGCTAATGGTAAGTGGTATCATTTTAACGATACAAGTGTATCAGAAGTGGGTTTATCCGAGTCTATAATATCAACAAAGGCATATGTTTTGTTTTACAGAAAGAAAACAAATTAAGATAGTTAATTTTATATTATAAATATATTATTTTAACTATTTATATATTATAATGGAAGTCGTAAATACAACATCAACAACAGATCCAGTTAATATGTATAATTATTTAAACAGTTACATTTTAAACCCTATGGTTTTTATTATTATATTATTAATTTTAGTAGCATATTATGTCTTTTCTTCATCTTTAGGTAGCGATTCTTCTGGAGCACCTGGTTTAGGAAATGGAGATGATGTCGGTTCAACTGTTATGGGAATTATTATTGTAGCCATTTTAGTCGTTTTAATTATTGTAAATGCTTTCCAATACTTTTTTAGTATAAATGTAACTGCTTATATTCAAGATTTATTCTCTCCAACAACAAAGGTTGACATTGTTGTAGACCAAAGTACATATCAACCAACATCTGTTCCGGAAATAAAATTTAAGAAACAAGTATTTAATATTCCAGGAAACTATTATGATTATGATAATGCCAATGCTGTATGTCAAGCTTATGGAGCTAATTTAGCAACATATGACCAAATTGAAAAAGCTTACGATAGTGGTGCCGAATGGTGTAATTATGGTTGGTCGGCCGATAAGTTGGCACTTTTCCCAACACAAAAGAAAACATACGACCGTTTACAAACCATACCAGGTCATGAAAATGATTGCGGACGTACTGGTATAAACGGTGGATATATTGCTAATCCAAATATTAAATTTGGTATAAATTGTTACGGAAACAAACCCAAAATAACGTCAGAAGAAGATGATTTAATGAAGACTGCGACACCATATCCTGAAACAGCAAAGGATTTAGCTTTTCAAAAACGCATAGATTTCTGGAAAAATAATGTTGATGAAATCTTAGTATCACCATTTAACTATGACACATGGAGCTCATTTTAAACCCTTGATTTTTATATAATTCATAAAATGTTAAATTATATAAAATATTTATTCGGTTATATGCTGACAAGTATCATTCTGATTACGACTATTCAATATAAAAGTTTGATAAACATTGTAGCTAGATGCTATCGTAACCATAAACCAAAATAATAAACACATGCGAACCATAAATAATATACATGTACCACAAAGGTGGGTGACATTAAAACTAAAAATAGATATAATTGACTCGGATTTTTTCATATATAACCGACATATTGGACAGCTGTTACTTATCTTGTGCCATTCACATAAACAGTCTAGATGAATCCACCCTCCACATTCACACATTTTTAAATATAATTGTTGCATTTTTAAATTGATAGGCTTTAAATTGTCATGTGTATTTATTTCCAAACAAATTAAACATTCAGTTAGTTCTGGCGGATCTTTTACTGGAAAATCCGCATAATGATCAATTACTCTAAAATACATAATATTATATTTGCTTAATAATTTAATATTATATTTATAACATTTTTTTCTTTCTAGTTGTTGTTTTTTTAGTAGGTTGTTGTCGTCTTGTTTTTTTCTTTTTTGATCCAGCACTCTTAATATCATGTTCTCTAACAAGCCCCAATAATTTATCATGTAAATCATCATCTATATCACTTTCAGAATCAGACGACTCATCTTTATATTCTCCACCCTTCATACTATAACTTAATGCCCAATTAGGAATAACCAAATCTTTGAATAAATCAGATACTTGACTCGCTCCTCCTGATTGTAATGGTTTATTTACTGTAAGTATTGGTGATAATCCAGATTTCATCATAATTGAATTTATACTAAATCCTCCGGAATAAATACCTGCTTCTTTATCTGTATTAAATACCAACTCATTGGCTCCTATATAATCAATATCACTCATATATAAATTATTTATATATTAATTAATTATTAGAAAAGCGCTTTATTTCTGGAACGACTTTTATTTCTCTCTTCTGTCTTATGTGTTCCATTATTAATTTAACTTGATTTTCATTTTTAATAACCTCACTTAATGTCTTTTCTAAATATTTAAAAGTAAGTGGTTCTGGAACTTTTGTATTCGCAAATTTTAATTTTCCATCTGTAATTTGAACTGTCGCATTAGAAAGATTATTTGAAGAAGCGTAAGTTGTAATATTTTTTTCGAGTGTATTACGTTTTTCTCTCAGTTCTTTTGTTTTTTCATTTATTTGCTTAAGTTGATTATCAAGTTGAACCCATTGCTGAATTTGATTTTCAAAACTCATTTAATAATTATACAAAATATAATATAAATATTAAAAAAACTTAAAAGATTTAACGTCTATGTCTGCGAGTTTTTCGACCACCAGTTCTCTTCTTTCTGTAGGTTTGTTGTAATCCTAAAAGACCAAAAGGAACAATGGCTTGGTTAATAACTTCACCAAAGAATCCCCCACGTCTGCTTCTTCTGCGTTTTCCAGCAGATTGAATTAAAGCTAAGTTTTGGGCAGTTGGTACACCAGGTAGTTGTACGTTTTGTCCTTGAGCTCCAACATATTCTGCACCAACTCTGTTGGCATAAGGTCCAGTTGTATCAAATGTTCGCGCGAATTGTGAATTGCCAGATCCATTTACATAACTACCATAAGTAGAACCAGAAGTATAATTTCCGCTACCACCTCTCATTCTGCGACTTCTGCTTCTATGTCTACGACTATATCTATGTTTTGCCATATTATATAAATTGCTGAGAATAAAATAATTTAAAAGTTAAAAATTAAAAATTATGATAAAAATTTATTTTTGATAAGTCTCCTAAACTAACGCGAGTTTATGAATTAAAAAGTTTAGAAATTATTAGTTTGTTACGTAATAACATTATTAAAATAATAAGAATAGCTAAAATCATTACAAAAATTAAAAATACTAAAGCAACCGTAATATAAATATAAGGATTAATTTCATAAAGTATAAAATCAATTACTGGTTTTAATAACATTTTAAATTCAATTTTAATATCATCCCGTTTTAAAATATCTAAACATTGTTGAACTAAAGAGTCTTTCATACTAAATCAAAATAAAATTATAATGAAATTTTAATTTATGCGTGTTATTACATTTAAATTTTTCTGTATTTTGAATAAATATGGATAATATTATTGAACCAAATGAAACATTCGATTTTACAAAGCTTTCTTTAGCACATCCTATTGGTATCCAAGGAGGTGCTTATTTTACTAAAATTGAATATAATAAGAAACCTTTATACATACAAACCTGTAAAAGTCAAACAAGACAAGGATTTGTTAAGACTGGTAAAAAATATTATTGTGATTTAATGTTTGACAAGAATTCAGAAAGCCTTATAAATTGGTTTGAAAATTTAGAAGAAAGATGTCAGAAACTGATTTTTGAGAGAAGAGATACATGGTTTCAAAATAGTTTAGAAGAAAATGATATTGAAAGTGCGTTTAATTCTACTATTCGTGTTTATAAGTCTGGTAAATATTATTTAGTAAGAACTAACATTAAGAACAATCATAACAATACTCCTTCTATTAAAATCTATAACGAAAAGGAGACACCTATGACCATGGAAGAAATTGATAATGAAACAAATATTATCTCAATTTTAGAAATACAAGGAATTAAATTTACATCTAGAAACTTTCAAATTGAAATAGAATTAAAGCAGATAATGGTATTGGATAATGAACCTTTATTTGACAATTGTTTGATAAAAACATTAAAAAATTCTCATGTTAAACCTTTAGAAGAAGATCCAAAAACAGATGAACTTAAAATCGAGAATATTAAATTAGATGATAACAAAATAGATGACAATAATTTAGAAGAATTTACAATCGAAAGTATTAAACAAGAATATATTTTAGATGAATTAGAGCCTATTGATATTTTAGTTGAACCTTTGGTTAAAGCAGAACAACCTTTGGTTAAAGCAGAACAACCTTTGGTTAAAGCAGATTCAAAGCTTAGTGAGCCTCTGGAAAACGACGAAGAAAATATTAACTTGGATTTTGATTTTGAAGATTTAAATGAAGATATTGAGGAGAATATTGATGAACTTACAGAAGTTAATAACCTTGACTTGTCTTTAGAGAATAATTTAGAAACTATGCAACTCAAAAAACCCAATCAAGTATATTTTGAATTGTATAAGGAAGCAAGAAAAAAAGCAAAGGAGGCAAAAAGAAACGCAATTTTAGCTTATTTAGAAGCAAAGAATATTAAGAAAACATACATGTTAGATAATTTAAATGATAGTGACAGTGAATTTGACGCTGAAATAGATGAAGTATCCGAAAGTGAATTAGAAGATTTTTAAATTAACAATTGTTTCATAAATGTTTAGAATAATTAATATGTATTCTAAAAATTATTTTATCATTAATTTTATATAATGACAGTCTCTTTACAGAAGCTATGGAATGACTATGGAATTGGAGCCATTTTGGTTTTATTAATTATTGCCTACGGAGTTAGTGTTTTTGCTGGTTATTTAGGTGCCAAAGGAATGTCTGGTTCCGAATCTGCTGCTATGATGCCTTCTCAATACAAGAATACTAACGCACAAATGTCCGCCGGTGTTCGCCCCTCTGACCCTAATGGAAATGAAGTTTTCTCATCTGTTAATGGTGTCCAAACCAGTATGCCTGGAATTCCCTCATCATGCTCTCAACCTAATATCCAAAATCCTGCCGAACTTTTACCCAAGGATAGCAACTCTCAATGGGCTCAATTAAATCCTTCTGGTAAGGGTGAGCTTGCCAACGTTAATTTACTCAAGGCTGGTTACCACATCGGTATCGACACTGTTGGACAAAGTTTGAGAAACGCCAACTTACAAATTCGCTCTGAGCCTCCTAACCCTCAATTGAGTGTGGGGCCATGGAATGCTTCAACTATTGAACCTGATTTCATGCGTCCTCCTTTAGAAATTGGATCTGGTGCTCAATAAGCATATACGGTAACAACTTTATAAATAATTTTTAATATTTACTAAAATTTATTTATTTTCTAGAACGTCTATACCTTCTTCTTCTTGTACTACGTTTCTTTTTATTTGTTCTCTTTTTTGTTGTGCGCTTTGATTTTTTCTTTCTACCTGCTTGTTGTTGCCCAGAAAATGAATCAAAAACATCTTGAACAATATCATGTTTTGTATACTCAACACCATTATTTTTAAATACACCTAACATATAACCAGCAAGACAAGCCTCATCTCCAGTTTGCCAATTTAAGTTATAAGGTTCTGAGCGTGCCATCTGTAAATATCTCTCAACTAATTCATTTTGGCTTGCTTGATTCATATCAAAAAACATTTCTAATTCACCTTCTTCGAAACCTAATCCAGGCAATAAATCTTCACACTGATTATGTTGTTGATAATTGTCTTCATTTACAATAACAAGATTATGATTATTATTTGGTAGTAGAGATCTTCCTCCTTTCATATAAAATATATAAATATTTTAATAATACCTTTTCTAAACATAGTATATGGATAAACATAGTATATTTTTTTATATTTTCATAATAATTGTTCTATTTTTCTGTTTAAGGATTTATCTTGAATCAGACGCATATAATTTAAAATGTATAATAGCTTCAGAAGATGGAAATAGATATTGTGTTAGAGAAAGAGAGAAATTGGAACTTGCGGCGAATCTTTTAGCTCAAGTTACACAAAAAATGAAGGACGTGGTAGAATATTTGAAACAAAAACAACCTCAAGATCCTCGTACTGTAAGACTTGTTGAAGGTTTTAATCCTAAAACAATTAGCGAAACTTTACCAACCAGCGAACTAACTGCATTTAGTGAAAATAAAGGTGATAAAATTGCATTCTGTTTAAATACAACAAAAGAAGGAAATAGACTAATAGACATAAATACATTGACATTCGTAGCGCTTCATGAATTATCTCACGTTTGTACAGAATCAATTGGTCATAAACAAGAATTTTGGCAAAATTTTAAATGGGTATTACAAAATGCTAAGGAGGCCGGAATATATGACCCAGTAGATTATAAAAAAACACCTCAAGAATATTGTGGAATGAAAATTAATGACAATCCATATTATGATTTAGTGTAATTATTATATTTGAATATAGTATAATGGAAAACGCATTAATGATGTTAGTTCACTCTATAATTATAACTGTAATTCTTTACATTATAATGAAGTTCTTTTTAAAGCAATCTGAAACAATGTCAATAAATAGAAGTATACTTATTGGAGCAATTGTCTTAATTTATATGATTTTATTTGGGCATGGATTGCCAACACATTTAAATAAAATATAATATTTAATTTAATTCTTTAGTTAATAATTAAATTAAAAATAATACTGGCTTTATATATATGTCAAAGTCAATATCTTCAATAAAAACACCAGATACAAAAGAACCATCTTTAGATAACCCTGTATATAAAGTTAAACAACTAATTAATGGTACAATAAATACTATTTATGTATTTAATGGTAAAAAATCAGAAGAAAATGAAGAATTATTTAAGAAAGTATTTACAGAAGAGGAAAGACAACAAATCAAATCAGACAAAATTACTGTTAAATTTTCTGAACAACAAATACATATCGATGATTCTATTGGTACAATTAAAATCAAAATACTTAATGAACTTAAAAAAGAAATTGTATTAGACGAAATATACTTATATTGTCAAAAAAATGAAACTTTAAATGCTGTTTCTGTTTACAAATCATTAACTCAAAATAATAAACTTCAATTAACAAAAATTAGACTTGAACAATTCTTATCAAATATTATTAGTGATGAATCTGGCAAGCCTTTTGAAGAACCTATTGAAAAAGAAGTTTATACATTTGATGATGTATTTGAGATGAATTTTAATAACAAAAATTTTATTATTAATAATGTTCTTGGACAAAAATTTTTTATTGTTGAAAATGAATATCCATTTGTATGTAACCCATATGATGTTAATGATTATGACAAATTTTTTGAGAGATCTGCAAGAAAATCCTTATCTACTCTTAATAGTCATTTATTATTAAGTAGTGGTACCATACTTAATAACAGTATTTATATTTGTTTAGCAGAAGATGTTCTACCATATCTAAATAAAAAAGATGTTTCCGAAGAGACAACAATAAAGGTATATTATCCTTTTTTATATAATAAAAATATTAATAATTTGGAAGATCTACAAAGCCAAAAAAGTAAATTACTTGAAAACAATAAAAAAATTATTAATGAAAAAGTAATTGATTCATTTAAATCAGTTGATATGTTTTATGATGTTTATAATTTACGAAAAACTGAACTTAATTATATTAATAAAGGTGTAAAGTTTATTAAAGCTGTTATCAGACCTGAATTTGATATTAAAATACCACTTGAAATAATATTCAAAGTTGTTCATGCTACACAAGAAAATCCACTTATTAAATATAATCCTTCGTCAAGACAAGAAAATGTTTATAGACTTTTTACTGATAAAATTGCTACAGATGGTAGAAAAATTCCTTATCTTAAAAAAGCAATAATTTTTAAACTTATGAAAAGCATTGCTCGTAATAAGTCTGTTGCTGTTTATGTTGAATCCGAAAAAAATGGCAAGTCTGTATATTTAGTTTGCGAATTTGATGAAGAAGGATATATTACAATTACATCTGAATTTAACGAGGTTGTTAGCATAAATGAAATTAATGAAATATTTAAAAACTCAATTAATCCAATTATAGAAGAAATTAAATCATTATTAGAACAAAGTGGGTATAAGTTAAATAAATTTAACAGTTTAACCGACGATAATGTTGAAGTTAAACAACTTACTTATCAAACACAAATTTCTATTAAAAAGGCACTTGACATTGAATCATATATAGGGTGCGTGTCTAGTATTTTCATTAATGAAACTAATGTTTTTAAAAGTGGTACAATAAATTTACGTTTCAAACGTGTTTCTAATTATAGTAAATTTAACAGCATAGAAGCGTTTATATTAGAAAAATCTGAACAAGGACTAAGAGGGGATCAGATAATTGAAGCTTTACTTGAAAATTTTCAAGAAGATTTAGATCGTAAACAAGCTATAGAAATGCTTAGTAAAATTGCTAATGAACTTGAAATTGAAAGAGGTGTTAGAAAATCTGATATTAAAATTAAAAATAATCCTGGATTTAAAACTATAATTCAATTAGAACAAGAAACTGGTATAATAACAATTACAACTGAAAATATTAATAATATTAATTATTTGAAGACCTTACCCATTTATTTAGATACAATTGTTCGTTTAACCCAGGATAAAAATTCTACTGATTATCCTGTTAAAGAAATTAACAAATTGTGTTCTACCGGAGAAAAAGAAGATATATTAATTGATGATATTATTTCATCATCAGAAGAATCTGTTGCCAATTCTGAAATACCATCAATAGAGCCCGATGAAGAAGAAGTTCAATATAATAAATTTAAAACAATTGATATTAACAAACCCAAAGGCGCTTTAAGTTTATTTTTTGATGAAGGCGAAGATGAAGAGGATTTTGAAGGGGGCGAAAGAAAGGGTTTTGGAATTGATTTTGAAGGTGGTGATACTAGTTCATCTGAAGAGTCAATTGAAAGCGATAAATCTTCTGACCCTGAAAAAAATACATATGCCGGTGTTACAGTTCCAAGTGGATTATCAAGTGATGAAGCTTCTTCTAGTTCAGAAGAATCAGTTGCTTCTGAAAAATCTACTCCTCCTCCACCCAAGACTTCATCTAGCTCTGAAAAATCCGAATCCTCTCAAGACACTCCTCTAGAAAGCGATAAGGAACTGGCATCTTTCCCTTCGTCTAGTTCTGATAAATCAGTTGCTTCTGAAACAAAAATACCAACATCTGAATCAAAATCTGAAGAATCAACTGCTTCTGAAACTAAAATACCAACATTAGTTCCATCTGAATCAAAATCTGAAGAATCGGTTGCTTCTGAAAAATCTATTCCTGAAACTAAATTACCAACCCCTGATTCTGAGTCAAAAGAATCAATTCCTTCTATAAAATCGAGCCCTAAAAAAGTTACTTCAATGAAGAAAATGTCTACACCTGAATCAGAATCGGAATCTGAGTCTGAAGAAACATCAAAAGCTCAAGATGAAGACGAAGATGATGAAGAAGAAGAAATTAGAAATATTGATGGTATGAAATTAAATAAACCTTATTATTTTCAAACCCTTATAGAAAAGAAAGATCCTGTTTTAATATTAAAAGAAGATACTCATCAATACAACTCATATGTTAGAACATGTAGTTCAAGTATGAGAAAACAACCTGTTATTCTAACAGATGCACAACTTGAAAAAATAAATAAACAACATCCTAACTTTTTGAGAGAAGAAGATGTAATTAAATATGGTTCAAATCCAAAAAATCAATTTAATTATATATGCCCTCGTTATTGGTGCTTAAAAAATAATACTATTGTCGACCCTAATGAGTTAAAAGAGGTTACTGGAAAAGATGGTAAAAAAGAATTGGTTCATCCAACTTGCGGTAAAGTATTACCAAAAGGAGAAAAGAAAGTAAAGCCGGGTTATTATATTTACGAATTTTACAAACCAAAACCAGGCAAAAAAGATTATAAAAAATATCCTGGATTAATTACAGATTCACATCCGGACGGTCTTTGCTTACCATGTTGTTTTGATAAATATAACACTGAGGGTAGAATAAAAGCAAACAAAAAATGTTATGGTGAAAAAATTGAAGATGAGAAAAAGAAAGATGTAAAAGGCAAAAACGATGAAGAAGAAGAAATAGAAAAAGAAGCCGACTATATTAAAGGCCCTGATAAATTTCCACTTGATCCTGGACGTTGGGGTTATTTACCTCCTGAAATTCAATCAATGCTTCATGAAGTTAACGCAGATTGTCAAATAAGTAAGACAAATTCAAATCTTAAAGAAAATCATCCTTGTTTACTTCGACATGGTATTGAAATAAGTAAAACTCAATCGTTTATAGCTTGTTTATCTGATGCCATTTTCTTTGCTAAAAAGATATTGGACGAGAGTGGTAAACCTCAAACTGCCAAAATATTAAGTATTTCTGATATGAGAAAACGTATAATCAAATCAATTTCAATAGATACATTTATAAAATATCAAAATGGTAATTTGGTTACAGATTTTCATGAACCAGCTAAAAAGGTAGATATTAAGAAATATACAAATACTAAATTGTATTCAAAACTTAAAATAGAAGAAGGTTCGCCAGCAGACATTGCATATTTTACAAAAGTTGTTTCTGCTTTTGAAAATTTTGTAGATTTTTTGAGTGATGATGATGCTGTAATTAATCACGTATATTTGTGGGATATTGTTAGCATGCCAAATAAATATTTATTTCCACATGGAGTAAATTTGATAATATTTAAAATTCCAAAAGATGATATAACAAATAATGTTGAACTGTTATGTCCAACAAATCACTATTCATCTGAATTTTATGAAGCAAGAAAACCGACAATTATTCTTATGAAAGAAGACAATTATTATGAACCAATTTATTCTTATCAAATAAAAGCAAGAACGCAATTAAAAGTGTCAATACAATCAATTAAGTTTGTAAATAAACAAAAGGAAAAAGGGAAGGAAAAATTTCAGGAAGGATCAAGAGTAAAAAGTGTTAACCATCCTTCTGAAATTGGATATAGTAACCCTGCTAAAATAATAAAAATTCATTCAAATAATACATTTGATTTATTACACGACCCATATTGGGAAGGAATCGCAAAAGAATTTAAAGAACATGATCCTCATCTTTCAAAAACAATGAGAGCTGTATTTAAAGAAATTATTAAACCATTTTTTAACATAATTTGTAGACCTCTTGATAGTATGCCAAATATTTATAAAGCAAAAAGACCATTACTTCTTTATGATTTGGTTCAAAAACTTGATAAATACGAATATAAAATTAAAAAACTTGTACTTAATTTCAATAATAAAGTTATTGGTGTAGTTGCTGAAGAACCCGGTACATCAAATAAGACTGGTTTTATTCCATGTTATCCTTCCGCACTCGATGAAGACTTAAAGAAAGATCTTGATTATGTGTTTATGACAGATTTAAGTTTATGGAATACGTATGAAGATACAGTAAAATTTTTAAATAAATTAGATAATAGAAGTAAAAAACGTAGAGCAGAACCGGACATTCCATGTAAACCTGCGTTTAAAATTGTTGAAGATGAACATGTCGTCGGTATATTAACAAATACAAATCAGTTTATACAATTATCTCAACCAATTAGATTAGATGAAGTAAATCAAGATTTAGATATACCATCGATAAACAATAATAACTATATTATAAACAAGGATGATAAGCCTATGGTTAACACAGAAGTTGAATTCACAACTCAAAATAATGTTGATGAAGTTCGAGTTGATTATATTAAAAAAATCCGACTTGAAACAAACTTCTATAATGTTTTCAGAAATACTATTCGTATATTATTAAATGATTATGAGAATGTTAAAATAAGAGAGAAGATTGAAAATGAAATGACGAGAGAATACATTATTTATTCTGAAAAACTTAAAAATATTAATAAATTGTTACATGATCTAATTAAAAATAAAATTCAATTTACAGGTGACGAAAATTATTACAAACTTATTAATGAGGTATCAACTTGTATAGTTAAAAATAATGATTCTTGTAAAGAAACGCCAAATTTATGTGCTGTAACTGAAAATGGTAGCTGTAATTTAATTCTCCCTGAGAAAAATATAATAACAAAGAAAGAAAACGAACAAATTTATTATGGTAGAATGGCAGATGAATTAATTAGATACAATAGAATTAAATCATTTATGCTACAACCTCAAACATATTTATCATTTGGAAGTATAGGTTATAATTTACGAGACAATGAAATTATCTTGATACAATCTTTATTAACACAAGAATATTTTGAAACATTAATTCCTGCTATTACAAATAAATATATTAAATATAATTCTTACGATGAAGTAGAACCAATATTAACACAAGTATATGATAATACAATTCCATCTTTAGATCATGCTATTGGCAGAAAAAATGATCCTATTTGTGTATCAAAGGTTAATGAAACTATTTCTTCTAGTTTTTGGAAAAAATGTTTTTCAGATAATTATTCCGAAATTGAATATGGTAAGCTCAACTCTTGTACATTTAATCTCATAATTGATTTAATAGAGAGAAAAACAGGTAAAAAAATACTAGTTAATCAAGTTAAAAATGAACTATTTGAAGAATATAAAAAATATATTGAAAAATATATTGATAAAATTACAAATATATTAATTCTAGAAGGGAAAAAGACATTAGGTGACCAAGTCCATGCTGGAACGCTATCTTTTTCAAGTTTTATATACACTGAAAATTATTTTTTAACACCATTTGATTTATGGTTACTTGTAACAAAATATGAAATACCAACGATATTCGTGTGTCAAAAATATCTTTTACAAACTAAATATGAAAAGCATCAATTTCTTGCCTATGGCGATAAGAATGATAAGTTCGCTTTTATAGTTGTACCTGGTTTAAGACCTGAAAATGTACCTGGATATAAATTAATTCAATCAGATAAAAGAGAAATTTTCATTTCTCTCAGTGAATTGAATGAAGATTGTTTAGAAAATGTAGAAAAATCTATTGACGACGAGGTTTCTATTGATGAATATTTAGATAAATTTACTAAACCATTAACAACTAATTATGAAAAGAAAAAACCTGAAAGACTTGTTATTGAATCTGATTCTGATAAAGCCAAACCAGAAAAGAAAAAGAAATTAATTATTGAACAAACAACTCCTGTATCATCAGAAGAGTATATATTAAAACCACTAGGAAAGAAGCGGCAAAGTAAAAAGAAACAAATTAAATTGAAAGGTAAACAAGTAGTTCCAAAAAATAATACAAAAAAACGTAGATTATTAATTGTTGATAGTTCAAGTACTGAAGAGATTTAACTGACTGAACCCGTTTCCTCTTCTTCCTCTTCATCTTCCTCATAAATATTATGATGTATGATAGGTTCCTCTTCCTCTTCATCTTCCTCTTCATCTTCCTCTTCTTCCTCTTCATCTTCCTCTTCTTCCTCTTCATCTTCCTCTTCTTCCTCTTCATCTTCATGATAATTATTTAAAAATAAAGAATTATTTAAAATATAGTCATTTTCGACTTCATTATATTTTAAATGATCTGATAAAAACATTTCATCATATTTTTCCTTATCATAAAAATTTACACATCTGTCGTCAAAAATTATTTCTTTACCACATATTCTTTTTTTAAAATGTTTGGTTGTTTTATAAAGAATTTTATATTTTTTTCTTCCAAATTGAGGATTAAATTTATTAAATCTTAACATACTTAATTTGAACAAATCAGAGTATTCTTTTTTTATTTGTGGATGAAAACTATATAGTGATTTACAATATGAAAATAAATATGGTTTCATAATTGTAACTAATTTATTAGTAGGAAATTCTTCGTTAATAAGTATTCTATTTTTTACATGGGCTTTTTCACAATGTAAATTAAAGTTTAGAATCATTTGTTTTATTTCTTTTTCTATAACATTAGAAGGTGAATTATATACATAATTTTCAATTGAATATTCTCTTAGTAAATTTTCATTTAAGAATTTAAATCTTGTTAAATTAAAATTACAGTCAAAAAACTTAAAAAATAATTCAGGGTAATAATCAGTTTTATATCTTATAAAAAAATAAATATTATATAAGGTTGATTTATTAAGTGGTAAATTATTATATGGATTTTTTACACTTTTTGGTTCAGCAAAAAACATATAAGAATTTGTTAATGATGCGTTTATTATTTTAATCAAATCGTTTACATGAAATAAATATTTTGAATTATTGTCAATTATAGAAATAACTTTTTTATCAGTTTCATTTAATTCATTTAATCCCATATCTGTGTTAACTACTATTTTTGTTTTTTTAAATTTATAATTATACACAAATCTATTCAAAGTATTATAAGTTTTTTGAATTTTATAAAAATAATCAATAAATTCTTGTTGTTTTTGTTTATCATTAAGTAAAAATCCATCTAATGCTTCAGATAACTTTTTATATTTATTTCGAATATTCACATCTTTCTCAAATAGACAAAATGTTAATCTTATATAAAATTTAATTGTTTTATCTTCTTTGTAACCCAAAGAAAAATAATTTATATTATCTGTTTTTATAACCTTTTTTATTATTAATTTATATGTTTCCATAATTATCCTATAAATAATATTTTACGTTTAATATATTATTTAACAATTTAATATCACACTATTTTTAAAATCCTGGATTGTAATCATTGTCATTACCCATATCTTGAGCTTGAATAGTAATAACATTGTTTTGAATAGATATTTTATTAACGCCGCATGGGTCGTCTGGATTTTCAATATTACCAAATGCTTTTTCAATTTCTTCTTCAACATCAATTGGTCTATATTCGCTTACAGCTTCTAGTTTCTGCATTTCCTCAACATCTAGTACAACTTGGAAACAACTTGTTCCAAAGAATCCTTCTTGACCACACATAACATTAGCTGAAACACCTCTAAATGTATCCAGTTCGGCATGTCTTGCTGCTTTTAAGAACATTTCAGGAGTCTCCTCGAAAGATGCTTTGGCAATTGGTCCGATATTATCATTGTTGATACCATGTCTAAATATAGAGATTAACTTACTAGTTGCTGTCATTCTATCTACTAAGACGCTGTAATTGTGGTAATTAATATATGTTCCATCAAATTCTACAACTTCAACTAACTCATTGTAAATAGCTTGTCTAGCAGCTTCAATTCCTAACACATTATATATTTCCACAATATCATTACTTAGTGTTCTTTTATTATCAATAAAGTCAAGACCTAGAACATCTAATAGGTTGGTACCAATAGTATCTAGAACCCAAATATCTTGCTTTTTATAAATACCATTATGTTCAACCATATTATCTACCACTTTTCTAAGAATAACCTTATTAATTCCCTTAGTACCTCTTAATACAACACTATTCAACATCTGGTCTTGGAAATTTTTCAAAATATAAATTTGGTCTGATTGGTCAAGAGGATTTACCTTTGTTTTCTTTTGTCCTTTTCCTGAAATAATTTCATTCATTCTAATTCTAAATATTAATTTATCGGAATTGAAATCAGAATAAACACATGAAACTTGTTCATCATAACAATTTTTTAAAGTGAAGTTAATATCATCCATTGTAATATTTTTCTCAAGCATGACTTCAGGATCCATTTCCATTCTGATAATCCATTTGGACTTTTCATTCTCGTCATTACTCAATGACGTTTCAGCGCATTCTGCTACCATTTTTTCAAATTCCATGTACTGTGAAATAGCATCTTTATCAATACTAATAAGTGAATTTAATTCGTCTGGGTCAAAGCATACTTCAATTGATTTAACAATCTCTTCCAATCTAGTATGCTCTAACATATACATAATGGTTTGAGCCTTATCCTTCTGTGTTTCGTCTTCAGATTTCAAATAAATACTGAGTGAAGGATTTTTAATATCACTTGACAACGACAATATTTCTTCAATTCTTGGAACACCACGAGTGACGTTGGATTTAGATGCTACACCAGCAAAGTGGAAGGTATTTAGGGTCATCTGAGTTGAGACCTCACCAATACTTTGACCAGCAATCATGCCAACCATTTCACCTGGAGCGACAATAGCTCTCTTATAATCCATTGTAATAGTATCTAACAATAAAGAGAGCGCAGATTTATTAAATCTTTTAATAACAAGTAGATCCTTTGGAGACAAATAGAAGTAAAACAATACTTTGAAAAGTTCTGTAGGCGGAGCATAGTAGTTTTTCTCAAGATTAGAATAACAATTTTCAATCATTTCTAGGGCTTCCATAGGTGTAATGTCTACCAATGATGAGATAGTAATGTTACATTGTCCTTGAATATTGCTAATTATATAATGGAAAGCAACAGGACAATTTACAACGGAGCAACACCTATTTTTGAATACCTTTTTAATAATTGCCTCACGCTTTTGAATCATCATATCAATATAACTCTGAGTTTTTTTCAGGTATTCATCGGTTTGGTTTTTAAGTCTAACCATTGTATTTTTTAAGAATATATTATTCAATGTCTTAATCTTACCTGATTCCTCAGGAATAAGGAAATGAGAATAAATATCTTGAGTACTCATGGTCACTAGCGAAATACTTTGATTCTCTACCTTAACAGTATCAATATTATCATCACCATAACAGAATTGAACAATTTTATTCTTATTTGTTCTAACCGTCATATCGTAAGAAACCATTAAATCTTCAAGACCTTTAATCAATCTTCTTTGAATATAACCAGTAGTAGACGTTTTAACCGCAGTATCAATAAGACCTACACGACCACCCATTGCGTGGAAGAATAGTTCTTGAGGTGATAAACCATTAATATATGAACTCTCAACAAAACCACGAGCTCCTGGTGAATCATCATACTTGGTAAAATGTGGTAATGTCCTGTTCTCAAAACCATAAGGGATGCGCTTACCATCTACGTTTTGTTGACCTAAACAAGAAATCATAAATGATATATTAAGATCTGAACCTTTAGAACCAGCTTGAACCATGGTTACGAATCTATTATCTTTACTAAGATTTTTCAAACCAATTTTACCAGATTCAGATGTAGCTTGATTTAGAATACTATTTACTTGAGTTTCAAACTCTTCTTCATTGGTCTTTCCAGTATTATTTTCGAAGATTCCAATTTGAACTTGATCAATTAAATTCTTTACATCAGTCTTCTTCTTTGTAATAACCTGAATAATATCATCATTAGTTTTCTTATCAGAAATCAAGTCACTAATACCAACACTAAATGCGCTAGAGTTCATGTACTCAGTTACAATATTTTGTAAATCATCAATAAATTTAGCTGACGCCATGTTACCAAAGTCATTACAAACACGATGTAATAAACCCTTAGTACCAGCGCCCATTACACTTTTATCCATTTGACCACGCACATATGTTCCATTTTTGATTTCAATTACAGCATTTGAGGTTTTAGCATCATCTTTATCCTCTTTAAATGCCTTGGTTTTATATTTCATTGATAGTGGAGGAAATATTTGACTTAAAATATCAAAATTTGTAATTCCACCTTCTTTTTGTTTTTCTTCCAAAAGCTTTTTATCATTTACACCATTAAACATCATTAAAATGTTCATTGCTTCACGAGGACTAAATCTTATGTTAGGTCTAGTGAATTGATATGACCCAAGCATAGAATCTTGATAAATGCCAATAATTGAACTGTTATTAGCTGGACTAACAATTTGATAAGGTACAGCAGCTAAATTTTTCAACTCAGCTTCTGACTCTGGATCTTGTGGCATGTGAAGATTCATTTCATCTCCATCGAAATCCGCATTGTAAGGCTTTGTGTCTGCGACGTTCATTCTAAAAGTATCACCTCGTTTCATAATTCTGGCAATATGACACATCATACTCATTCTGTGAAGAGTTGGTTGACGATTAAATAGAATAGCATCTCCATCCATCATATGTCTATGAACAGTGTCACCTTCTTCCAAAACAAGAGAATTTCTATCTAAATAATATCTTAGAGTAATTACTTCACCATTTTGCTTTTCTAACATTTTAGCACCAGGCCATACCTCAGGACCATTTTGAATTAATTTAGTCAAGAAATTTTTATTAATTTTATTAACAATAACAGGCTTTGTAATATTTTTAGCCACTTTCATTGGAATACCTAATTCACGAATTGAAATATTCGGATCGGCAGTAATAACTGAACGAGCACTGAAATCAACGCGTTTAGCCATTAGGTTTCCTCTCATACGTCCACCCTTACCATTTAAACGGTCTTTAATTGATTTTAAAGGTCTTCCGGAACGTTGAGCTACAGATGCTACGCCTGGAATCTTGTTATCAACTTGAGTAGCAATATAGTATTGAAGAACAGTCGTCCAATCATCAATTACATTTGATGGAGCATTATTTTGAATTTTATCTTGTAGTGTTTTATTTGTCTTGATAATATTTACTAGAATATGACTTAAATCATCTTCAGATCTTTGCTGAGCATCATGTTTTACAGATGGTCTAACAGCTGGAGGAGGAACTGACATGACTTGACAGATCATCCAATCTGGTCTTGAGTATAAAGGACTAAAACCCATAAAGGTAACGTCGTCGTCAGAAATTCTCTTGAAATTCTTCAATACCATTTCTGGTGTAACCTTAATTATAATTGGTTCCGAATCATTTCCATCATTTTTCCATTCAGCAAATATAGTGGCAAGACCTTCTTTTCTAATTTTACTTGGTTGTAAAGTACCACAACCGTCTTCACTATCATCGCCACAACGTTTAACTTTACCACACAACCCAAATACATATTTCCATCTAGCCTCGCCTTGTAGCTTTAAGGCTTGTTTATATTTATCTTTACTTACCAAAAGTTTACTACATTTGAAACAGACACATTTCATACATTTTTGAATTGTGCTTAAATATTGAATATAAAAGACAGGACGAGCTAATTCAATGTGACCGGCGTAACCAGGAGTTTGCATGTAATCTAGACCATCTGTAGGACAAATTAGTCCAGGTTCTAAAACACCCATTCTCGGATCAAACAACCCACCAATCACCGGTTTATTATTTATGTATGTATCTCTGCTTGTAATTTCAGCAACAGAACTTTTTCTTATTTCTTCTGGCGACAGAATACTAAATTGTATTCCAATTACCTTTGAGCAATTAATTGACATATTATTGGAAGTTGCAAACTTAGACATCTCTTATATTATAATACAATAGATTTATATTGTTTTAATTAATCAATTTTATTTTAAATAAATATTGCGTTTACTTTTAGTTATTTTATAAAATTATTCATAAAATTAGTTAATAATTAACAATCCTTACAAGTGTTCAAATGAAGTCCATTATATATTATATATATATTTTATAAAATAAAATAAAATTGATTTTAATTTAAAATTAATAATTTATTAATATACAATATATAAGAATGGCACGGGACAGTCAAAATAAATTATCTAAGAAGGATCAAACTAAGCGCTCCAAAAAGCAGGAGGAACTTAGTAAGAAAAAGAAGAAGATTGAAAATCCGGACAATGACGGAAATAATGGAAGTGATTCTGAAAATGATGAAATGGACGTTCATGAATATCGTAAATTCCTTTCAAAGATATTCCCATCTAAGCATTTAAATAATAAAATAAAATCTGGCGACAAATTAAAGAAATTAGCAGACGAATTGGAATCCGATGATGAAGAGGTTGAAGTAAAACCCAAAAAGAAATTGACTAAAAAAAATAAAAAAATTGAAGAATCTGAAGAGGAGTGGGTAACTGACTCCGATGAAGATGAAGAAATTTTGGTTAAAAAATCAAAAAAGAATAACAAGAATAAAAAGAATAAAAAAATTGAAGTTTCAGATGATGAGGTTTCTCTTGGTGAAGAAGATACTGAAGATGAAGATAATGAAATCAGTATTAATAAAAAAGGAAATAGCAAATTAAATATCATATTTACAATCGGAGGAACGGCTGAAGATGAAGATGACTGGAATGAAGAAGATTATGATCCTGATTATGATGAAGAAGATGATTCAGAAATGGAAACTGAAGATGAAGATGAAGAAGTTTCTACAGATGATGATGATGATGAGGAAGAGGAAGAAGAAGAGGTAGAAGAAGAACCTAAAAAGATTTCAAGAAAGATTAAATCAACTGTTAAGGAATCTATTGATGAACCCTCCAAGTCTTCTGATAAAAATGATGTATTAGAGAAACTAAGGAATTTATTGTCTAGTAATCCTAACGATAAATCAATTCAGAAATGTATTGATGTTTATGAAGAGGAAATTAAAATGTCAAAAAAAAAGCTTCAAAAGAAGGAAAAGAAGCAAAAGGATAAGAACCTTAGAATATTTAGAAAAATAATTAAGGATAAAAATACCATGAATGACTTTTCATTTTATGAAAAATTAGAAATTGATAATCAAAAGAAAATCATTAAAGAATTAAGAGAAATTAATAAAATTACAAGAATTGAAAAACCATATAGAATGACCCTTCTTGAATCTGATATTCCTGTTCAATTCAAATCTGCTGCTATGAAGAAGATAAATTCATTGAGATATATGGAACCTGGAAGTGGTGAATTTTATAAGATTAAAAATTGGGTTGATACATTTATGAGGATTCCATTTAGCAAACACGAAGGTCTGCCACTTAGTATCGAAGATGGCGTAGATAAATGTCATGAATTTATGGAAACCGCGCAAAAAACATTAGATGAAGCTGTTTATGGATTGAATGACGCAAAGATGCAGATAATGCAGATGTTGGGTCAACTTTTAACGAATCCTAAGGCAATTGGTACTGCTATTGCTATTCATGGTCCTCCTGGTACAGGTAAAACTAGTCTAGTAAAGGAAGGAATTAGTAAAATTCTCAACAGACCATTTGCCTTTATTGCGCTTGGTGGTGCTACAGATAGCAGTTTCCTAGAAGGACATGGTTATACATATGAAGGTAGTACTTGGGGTAAAATTGTTCAAATTCTAATTGATAGCAAGTGTATGAATCCTGTAATTTACTTCGACGAACTTGATAAGATATCAGACACTCCTAGAGGAGAAGAGATCGCCGGCATTCTTACACACTTGACTGATACATCTCAAAATTCTCAATTTCACGACAAGTATTTTGCTGAGATTAATTTCGATTTAAGTAAATGTTTATTCATCTTCAGTTATAATGATGAATCAAAGGTTAACCCTATCTTAAAAGATAGAATGTATAGAATTAAGACAAAGGGATACAGTGGAAAGGAAAAAACTGTAATTGCTAATAACTATTTATTGCCTAAGATTCATGAACAAGTTAAATTTAATAAAGATGAAATAATTATTCCTGATGATGTTCTCGCACATATTGTAGATAATCATTGTAATAAGGAAGATGGTGTTAGAAACTTGAAACGTTGTTTGGAAATTATTTATACAAAATTAAATCTATATAGATTGATGAAGCCTGGTTCCAATTTGTTTGAAGGTGAAATGTCATTAAAAGTAGAATTTCCATATAAGGTTACGAAGGATATTGTTGATAAGTTGATTAAAAAGGAGTCTGATGGTTTGGAAACGTGGAGAAATTTGTATATGTAAACTATATAAAAATATAAATATATGATAAATAATAATGAATATAAATTATTTTTTATCTTCAAAGAAGAAGCTACAAAATGTTTTGTCACATTTGAATGAGATTAAATTAACATATTGTGAAATTAGAGATGATGGTATTATTGATGAATATATAACAGATCAAATTAGTGAATATGAGACAAAAATAACTGAACTAGAAGTAACAATAGAACATTTAAGTAAAATTATATGTCATAATTGTGAACATACATTTGTAGAAGATGTAATTGATATTACACCAGATAGATCGCAAAATATAACATATTGTACAATTTGTGAATACACAAAAGAATAATATATATTATTTATTTTGCTACTTAAAGACGCCTCTACTACATGATGAAGGGAAAATCGTGAAATTCTGAAAAAGATCGCTTCAAAAGTTCCCTTCACATGTAGTATCGATGAATGAAATTTTTCGAGTAAAGTTTTTTTGAAAAGTCAATTTTGGACATTTATTTTTGTCCATTTTTGAAATCCTTGGATATTTTATGTCAAAATATAATTGTGAGACCATAATTGAAAATTAACGTCTGGTCACCAAAAAAATAATTATAAAAATGTTACCATAATTTTTATATATTTTTAAACTAAATATTAAAAACTTTTCTTTAGGAAATATAATGGAAATCAAGGAAAACGAGTTTTACGAGAAAAACGAGTCAAAATACTATTGCGAAATATGTGACTATAAATGCTCATATATATCAGATTGGACTAGACATCTGTCTACTCGTAAACATTTAGTCAGTAAGGATGGAAATAAAATGGAAATAAATGGAAATAAACTCGGCGAGAAAAACGAGGATAATTATTATCATCCATGTGATACTTGTAAAAAAACATATAAAACTATGTCTGGATTATGGAAACATAAAAAAAAATGTATTTACGAAGAAAAATTTGACTCTCAAAAAAATGAAAATCTTGAAATTTCAGAAAATAATGATATAACTGATAAAGAACTAATTGTAATGCTTATAAAACAAAATTCAGAATTAATGAAAGAAACATCTGATTTTAAATCTATTATGATGGAAGTAATTAAAAATGGAACACATAATACTACTACTACTCACACCAATTCCCATAACAAAGCTTTTAATCTAAATTTCTTTTTAAATGAAACATGTAAAGATGCAATGAATATTATGGATTTTGTAGATTCAATTAAACTTCAGTTATCTGATCTAGAAAAGGTTGGAGAGATTGGATATGTAGAAGGTATCTCTAGTATAATCGTTAAGAATCTTAAAGATCTCGATGTTAATAAAAGACCTGTTCATTGTACTGATAAAAAGAGAGAAACTATGTATATTAAAGATGATAATAAGTGGGAGAAAGATGAAGAGGGATTAAAGTTACATAAAGTTGTTAGAAAGGTTGCATGTAAAAACCAAAACTTAATACCTAAATTTAAAGAGAAACATCCAGATTGTGGAAAATATAATTCTAAATTCTCAGATCAATACAATAAAATTGTCGTTGAATCAATGGGGGGTTCTGGTGATAATGATTTTGAAAAAGAAGAAAAAATCATTAAAAATATTTCAAAAGAAATAACAATTGATAAAGAACTATGATTTATACCAGCGAAGATTTAAAACCGCACCCCGTAGGGGAGTGCATGATTTCAAATCGTTACTGGCATAAATCTTCAAGGGTGTAATTCAGCTAATAGTGTCTTTTCTTTAGTTCCTTTATTTCAGTTGTATGTGTTATACATTGTTATTCTGTTGCGATGACAAACATGGTGTAGTTTTATCAGGCATTACGTGAGTATATCTGAATAGAATATAATATTTATAGTATACACCTAATGCTAATAGAAAGAATAAAGAACCAAGTATAATGAACGCATAATGAGGACTCGGACGACAACAATTATCTCGACTATCCGAACAACAAAAATTATTGTCTTTACTAATACAAGATATATCTAGATTTTGTCGTTCATACCAATAACACCTGTTTGTACTAGGGGTAAGATTACATGTAACTTCACATAAGTTAACTAGATAAGATGATAAAGTGGGTTTCATCGTTGGGACTAATTGAAATGCGTAGCGCTCTATAACACATTCAACAATATTTGAAGCACAGCAATCATATAATTCATCCGTTCGTTGACACGTGTTTGTCGCATTACATATGTACTGTATGTGTGCGATTGTAAAATTACAGTTTATACGATGGAATGTTTGCTCTCTCTGGCATATTGTTATATCTAAGCATGACATATATCAGTAACTACATATTACATAATAAAAAATATTTATATGATTTTTATTATAATTGTTAGACAACTTTGTCCCATTTTAAATCTTCAAGGGTGTAAATATATTAATTATTTTGTTATTATATTTAAATTTATTTACCAAACGGTATCAGTATTATGCCACCACATTCCATCACCTTTCTTAACATTATATAAGGCTTTGAAAATTTCTGAACGTGATAATGGAACGTTGGTTCTATATTTATCTAATGGGTGTGGATTTGTCTTCAATTGTGCTGCCAATGCTTTCTTAGTTACAACTTGTCTTTGTTGGAAAGCAAAATAAGTGTAAAATCCTTCATAAGAAAACTCACGAATTGGTATTAAGTCTTCATTCTTTTCTTGAAAGTCTCTTAAATATTCATCACAAATAGCTAATCCAGAAATATCAGCCAGATCTTCTCCAATTCCAATAGATGCGTCAAATTTAATACCATCTCTAGCCGCAAATTCTTCATATTGTTTAATTACATCTTGTTGGATTAGTTTATATTTTTTCCTATCAATATCAGTCCACCAATCATTTAAATTACCGTCCCATCCATATTTGCTACCCCAATCGTCAAATGCGTGTGATAATTCATGACTAATTGTAAAACCAAGATGCGCCAAGTTATATTCAATTCCTCTCTCATCTAAGTCTACAAATGGTTTTTGTATGTAACCAAGATTTATATAAATTGAATTCTTAGATGGAGTATATGAAGCATTTACAATATATGCTTGTGTTCCAGCCATTTTAACTGGATATTGAGACCAGTCCATCATTGGGATATCAATAACTCCTTTTCCTTCAAGATCAATAAATTTATTATGACGCCAATCAATAATTTTTTTCATATTATCGTATAGTAGTGTTCCATAATCTAGATCAGGGTCTTCTCTCAACCCTTCAGGTTTACCGTAAACAAAATTAAAATATTCAAGTTTTTTAAGAGCATATTTTTTTGTTGAAGGTTGTAACCATGTATTACGCGTTAAAATTCTTTTAAATACAACTTTTAGATCGTTACACATAATCTTTACATATTCCATTGCTTGAGGGTTTTCATATTTTTTTACATATTCATTTGTTAAAAATGTATTAAATGGTATTGACATATAGAGAGAAGCACTTACAGCATCACTTTTATTAATTTTTTCCTGACCTCTTTCAAATTTACCTTTAAAATCATACATTATATCTTCCCATCCTCGTGTAATTCTTACTAATTTTTTAAATAATATAAATAACCAATATGTTTTCCATTTTTCTGTATTCCAATTTTTAATAAATAAATCTGTTCCACATTTTAAATAATTTAAACTAGTTGTAATAATAAATTTTGGGGTAGTTTTAAAACCTAGATGTTTTGAAAATTCTTTCCAATCAAATCCATATTTTGTGAAAGCTTCGTCAGCATAAACCTTATTATATGATTCTTCTTCTGGTTTAACATCAACACATCCTAAGGCGTTAAAAATATCTATTTCAATATCTAGTACGTCTTGTGGATTATAATTATTTTTACCAAGTAATATATTAAATATTCTTTTAATAAATTTTTTATATTCTTCTCTGTATTTTTTTTTATATGCTACCTCACTTCCATCGTCATAATAAACATTTAAATCAGCTAATTCAAATTGATGAGGAGTTATGTAACATCTATAAATTTTAGTATTTTTATCATCAGGATTTAAATTCCAAATAAATGGTGAATTGTATGCAATCATTTCATCTTTGTTAAAATAAGCTAACATTTCCCAAGGATTATTTTTTTCTATCAATTTCTCAATTGTTTTAACAGATTCGAATGCTAATTTTTTTGAATATGGTTTTGGATTCATTAAAATAACTGAATTGTAAAATTTCTTAAGATTTTTAGATAGTTTATCATTGTGAGATTTAATATAATCTAAAATAATTGTATCAAGATCATGATAAACTTTATCTTGTGCTAATCTAAAATCGTCAATTTGAACAATATATTTCTGTTGCTCTTCTAAGCTAACATTTTTAAGCCATTGATAATTAATAAAATCATAAAAATCATTTTCAGGTTTAATACTGTTAGGTGCGAATTTACTTAATAACTGTTTCACAAATTTTTGTTTACTTTTTGAACTAGATAGTCTTAATTGATTTGGTGTAATTTTTTTACCAAACTCAACTTCAAATGGCTTTAATCCAATTGGGCAAACAACCATTTTTTTGTTCTTTTTTGTCACACTTTTCTTAATACGATTTTTTTTTGTTTTGACCATTCATATATATATAAAATTATTAATTTTATTTAATATTGATAAATATATAAAAATAACATCATATATTATCATAATGAATAATGAAGAACTAATAAAGGAGAATGCTTTGTTAAAGGACGAAAATGAAAAGTTAAAAAAACAATTAGAAAATTATAATAATTCAAGAAAATCTTATGCTTGATGAATTGTTACAAAATAATAATATATTGGAAGATAATATTATTGTACGTAGAAAATATGTTCCTGAAATATGGTTTAATAATTTAAAAGGAAAAAGAAGTCGATATTATGTTGACTGTTTTATTAAATCTGAAAATAAATGTATTGAAGTTAAATCAGACTGGACTGTAAAAGAAGAAGATGTATTTTTAAAACAACAAGCTGTTAAAGATGCTGGTTATAAATGCGAAATTTGGGTATATAATAGAAAAGGTGTTAAAATTGAGAAATATGAATAAAATATTAGTTAATGATTTTAATATTTTATTTAATATTGCGAATAAGGAACATTGTTACCACCTCTCGTCACAAGATAATTATAATCTTGAGAAGTTCCGCACCAACATCCTGTAGATGTACTATAAGTTGACGGACAACATTCAGGTTTAAACTGTGAATTAGCAAAAAAATTCATTTCTCCTTCAGGAAGTGGTAATTGTTGTTGCTTTCTCGCTAAAAATTGTTTAACACCCTTGCTTAAAGGTTGACCTGGGACAACAGTCATATTTTGAGCACTCCATGAATTAGTATCAACAGCCTGATCATTATTTAAATTATAAATGGATGATTCTCCATAATTAATATTGGCTCCGGTAAATCCTTCTTTTGAGGTTGTTGCTGGCATAGTTGTCATTGCTGGCATAGTTGTAGTCGTAGTATTAGTACTAGTACCTGGAGCGGCTTGTGTAAGCATTACTTTTTTCGCATCCTCTGCTTTTTTAACATCGGTGCTTTTAGTCTCTGAATCTTTCAAAGCGGCGGTTGCCATATCAGTTGCTCCTTCTATAATTTTACTCATATTGCAGCAACCGCATATAGTATGGCCGACGAGGATTAAATATACAACGCCAATTAAAATTAGAATCTCTAGATTCAACTTATATCCAAAAATTGAGATATCCATGTTATACATATTTCATAGATAATATTTTTCCTTTATTTTTTTCTAAAAGTATATCAATTGCCGCGTTATAATCGTAAAACTTGATATTCCCAACATAAAAAGAATCTTTGCTAGTTAATAAATGATATAATTTATCGTGTTTACTATTTAATAATTTTTTATTATTTTTATCAATTGTAAGTGTTGAAATATGATTTATTTTTTTGTCGCAGATTAATAAATTAGAAGTACCTTCAATAACTAAATCTTTGCCTAAATTATATTGAAACTGCTCGTCAATATTTTTACCATTTATTTCAACAATTCCGTAGACTTCTTCACCATTTTCAAGTATGTCGCTAACGTTAATGTTTTTGATATCTCTTAAGGTACCGTCATTAAGTTTAATTTTTGTATCTTCTTTAAATCCACTATCTATTTTACAATGAATTTCATTTAACTTAGTTATAGATACAAATGGGTTAACTAAAATTTCATTTATATCGTTATCATATATTTCGTCCCAATCAGTAAATGTATATTTATTAATTTGAATTGTTTTATTGGTTGTATTTAAACAATATAAGTATGGTTCAGTATAATAAGCATATTTAATAGCATCCGGATGTTTAGATACGGGAATCCATTTTCCCATATACTTAACTATATGTGAGTTAGATACAACAATGTCATCTAAGTTATAAATTAAGGATCCTTTGCTTTCAACTTTAATACATGCGGTAACTTCATTATTGTCAATTAAAATATCACCTGTTTTAATTTCAAATATTTTCTTTATAGAACCATCATTCATCATAATTTCAGTATCTTTGTCGAAACATTTTATTCTTGGAATGCTTAAATTAGTTTGAACGTGTAATACATCAATCATGAATGCTAATATTACAGCCATAGGAATAGCAAGTGCGACAAAAATAATAGTGTTAGCAATAGCAGCACCCCATGCAAATGGTATAATCCACAATATCACTATAATAATAGCTAATGCTATTAAAATTGAAATAATAAATTGCGCAATTGCTCCTAATAAAGATTTAAGTGTATAATACGACCCTAATGCTGTAAAAAGTCCTGCCGTCATAGTACCTTGTATTTTACCTAACAAATCTTTAAAACTAATAACGATTTGCTGTAATGGTATAGTGATGTTAATAACTCGACCCATTATTTCTTCAGAAACCTGTTGAAACATAGTTCTAACTTTATCAAACATACCTCTTACAGATTGAATATCATTTTTGATTTTATCTGCCATACTATTTAATAAATTAGTAACAAATGTTAATGGTTCTACAGCTGTTCCGGTAATACTTGATAGAATATTCTGAGTACAATAATTAAAATTTTGAGATGTATAATCACTAGCAGAAACTCCTTCAGGATGAGTAATTAATCCAGCAAATGGCATAATATTAGGTTTACATCTTTGATTTGACCAATCATCAATAACAGGTTGAACATTAACCATTATTAAACAATACGAAATAATCAAAATAAGTATAATAGTTATAATAATAAATAGTATTACAGACCCTCCATATTGGTCAAAATAATTTAATTTTTCGTACATTTTCGTTATATTTTGTAATCCTGGATTATCCATATATAGTATACTCTTATAAAATACATTTCAAAATATCACAAAATATAAAAATTAAATATGAGGCATCTTAATAAAATGATCCTCCCAATCCCAAAATACTTCGTTTCCTATCTTAATTTTGTGATTGCTTGTAATTAAACAACTAAACCATTCTATTTGATTGTTAGTGCGAACGGCTTTTGAGTAATGTTGTACCTTAATAAATCTATTCAACTTTTGATCAAATACTAAATGTGAACCAGTAACAAATATGTCTTCCCCTTCTACACCTGAATTTTTAATTATATATAATGGTACTGGTGGTCTCTTATTGTCAATCTTCATAACTGATTCGACAATAGAGCCATCTTCTAAAATATCTCCTAAATCAATGCTACTAATTGGTTTAATTATTCCATTGCGTAATTTAATGCGAGTATTAGGATGAAAGCATTTTCCTAGAGCTCTAACCATTTGTCCAGGGGGTCCATTCCATGTACTATTCATAGTTTTAATACTTCCATCCATTGTATACATAAGACTAACCATAATACCAATTGTCTTTCCGATTAAATCTTTAATACCAATAGTAATTCTTTGAAATTCAATAATTAAATTTAAAAACACCCCGAATACAGATTGAATAATATCAGAAAAAAGTGTACGAATTTTGTTAAACATAGCTCTAATAGAATTAATCTCATCCATAAAATTACCCAACATGGAACCAAGTGAATTTGTAATGAATGTTAATGGTTGTAATAAGTAACCCATAAAATTAGTTTGCATTGATTGAATACAGTATGTAAAATTTTCTTCCATATCATCTGCTAAAGGCATATACATTGGATTACAACGGTATAAAGGCCAATTCGCTTTAATTTCAGCAAGTCGACTATAATAAAATACACCAGCAATGTATATTGCGAATGCTAGATTTACATATAAAAAATTAATCCAGTTTTTTCCAGTTGGCATAACTTATATTATAAATATAAAATTATTAATTAAATTTAGTTTATATTTTATTTTAAAAATATACTTAATTAATAATGAATTTACCATCAAATCTATCTACAAGTAAAAATATAAATAACTTTAATAAAAATTCGTATTTTAATAAGGATATGAATTATTATGTATGTAGTTATGGAGGAACAGGTTCAACTGTTTTATTTAATTATTTAGCTAATTTTGGTAATGTTTATCATATTCATGACAGATATCCCCCAAAAAATTTACAATATGTAGGAAAGGAAAATACAAATGAAGATATTTATAATGAATGGTTTAATGGAGTAGAAGTTCCAGAAAAAAAATTAAAAAACTATAAAATAATATTTATTTATAGACACCCAATTCCAGTAATATATTCAAGATTTGCTCAATTCAACGGACCAAACATACCTCATTTACAACATATAAAATGTATAAACAATGGTAATATTAACATATATGATGTTGTAAATTTTAAAAAAGATTTTTATGGCATTGAAGGGTTTTTCGATAATTATATGGTTCCAAATGATAGAAATTATGATATTTATGGAGTAAAATATGAATTATTTTGGAATAATATAAGTGTATTTAATAATGTTATGGGCATTCCTGATATTAAAGAGTTATATCCAATTAAACAAGAACATAAAAAAAAATTTGCCTTTATAAATGAGTTGAATTATATTTATAATTCATTAATAAATAAAATGAATAGAATGAAATTTATAGAACTAATAAAACCAATTAAAATGGAAAATGAAGAAAACACAATTATTTAGTGCTTTCTACTTCTTCTACTTTTTCTTGATTTGCTTGTTCTTCTTTTATTACCGGCTTTTCCATAGGCTCCAAGGGTTCGCCGAGCTTTGCTGGTTCTTTTTTTTCCACCGCTCATACATCCCCATAACCAATCTGGGTTGCCTCCTTTTCTAGAACGTCTTCTGCGTTTAGTTCCTCCCACTTGAGTTGCTCCACTATCTAGAGCAGAATTGGCAGCCATTTGAGTAGAATTTTGTGCATTACTTTGTATTTGATTATTAGGATTAGTTCCGGGACCACCTTGTGCTTCATAGAGCATTTGATATTGTGGAACTTGTAGAGTATCGCCTCCTCTGTATGACTTACGTCTTCTTAATCTACCTCCTGATAAAGAAGCACTAGCTTGTGCTTGAATACGAGCATTATTATTCAAACTTTGCATTGCTGAATCACGAGGATTACCAGCAAGCATTCCTTT
>Ga0307377_10001275_pt1 | contig 32654 bp, 45 predicted proteins | sample TR3MG_FD_202535 | JGI IMG/M metagenome (GOLD analysis project Ga0307377, IMG submission 202535) | Soil microbial communities from Risofladan, Vaasa, Finland - TR-3 | ecosystem: Environmental > Terrestrial > Soil > Coastal area > Acid sulfate soil | place: Finland: Risofladan, Vaasa | collected... | reverse complement strand
CCAATTTTAGATGAAACTGGGATAAATAGCATTAATATTAATATAACTGTTGCTCCCAATTTATCTGTACAAATACTATCAGATAATAAGAAATTCCAGGGGCACAGATTACTCAAGCAATTGCAACAAAGAATGTTTCGTGTGTTAGCGGTTGCCTTTAAATCCAAGAAATTTAAAAAAGTAGACGTACCATTATCTTGGAAATGGTTAATCAATTACGGTTAGCAGCACCATTTATTTGTTACTATATTTTTATCCGTGTTATCTTTTACCATTTGGCATCCGTATCGGGGCGGATCCCATATACGGGAGCAAACCACAGCTACGCCTTTTTCACAGGTGAAGGCTTTAGTTTCGATACAACCGCCTCCACATTTGCCTTCAGTTCCAAACGTAGTAGTCCCATCACTTTCTGGAAAGTCTCCGCCACACATCTGTTGTCCATCACATAATCCGCACTCAATAAATTCCCAGGGATTATCGGGATCGAGTGGGTTTTCAAACATACCGCATTCCGCCTGGTGATGATTACAGACGAATCGCGTCAGTTGAGCATTAAAATCATCCGGTGGCTGCTGATTCCACCACAGTAGAAAAGAAATTATCAACAAGACATTTTCCATACTCGTACTGTACACTAATTTAAAAAGGGTGTCAACTTAAAAGTATACGGATATTATTGCATATATCGGGAAACTATAATAATATGCAGAGAGAATATCGCTTTTTAAACATTTTGTCCTACAAATCGTCCGTTGACATTGATTTAAAATATAAAAACGAATCAAAATTTATGAAGATATTGTCTTATATTTTATTCTTCAACCCAAAATTTATGACAGACTTCACCACTACGATAGGGAGAACTATATATTTTCCTAGTCGTGAAAAGCTGGGACTATTCGGATCTCAGTTCTCCAATTTAAATGTATTAGCTCACGAGTACGTACATATAATGGACAACGAGGACGACAAGTTATTTAAAATTAAATACTTAATGCCTCAATTATTAGCGCCACTAATGTTATTATTCGGATTTATATCTTGGTGGGTAGCATTGCCGTTATTTATTTTATTTTTATGTCCGGTCCCGGCATACTGGCGGAAGCAATATGAGTTAAGCGGATACAAGATGTCATTATTTGTAGCTGATCATTTAAGCAAAGAATTAAATTGGGAATTAGACAGCAGGAAATCTTTCTTAAAAGACTTATCGGCAAGTTATAATAAGAACTTTACTTCTGGAAATTATTATTTTATGTGGCTATTTGGAGTAAAGAGAGAATTGAACGAAGCGGTAGATAGGATTATTTCCGGTGATATATTAGAAGATGGCGGCAAGTACCGAGAAGTACAAACTGCTTTAATCCAATCTATCACCTAAGGAAAATTGTGGGTAAGAAATATGATATTGGCATTATAGGAGCTGGAATATCTGGAGCTTTCGCCGCACTTAGAGCTGCAGAAAATCATCGCAAAGCCAGTGTAATTATTTTTGATTTAGGCAGACCGCCGGGAAAACGCCGCCGACAGTTAGAAGGTTGGCTAGGATGTTTTCCTACAGGTGATGCAAAGATCCGAGTCAACGATGTAGAGTATATTCGTGATACGGTTGATGGACGGACCGCTCGCCATGCCAACAACTGGATAATGAATCACCTTAAAGAGATTGGACCTTTTAAGGTTACTTACGATAAGCTACCTCAACCATCGGTGCAGAAACAAATTAGTACTGCTGGTTTTGAGATAATTAAAAACGATTATATACAATGGAAACCGGACAGTGTACACAAGCTTTCCAGAGTGATTGCTGACAAGTTAGAGGAGGCTGGCAATGTTGAGTTTAGTTTTGATAACGAAGTTTTCACCATAACTAAGCAGAAAAGACATTTCATAATAGGCACAACTGAGGGGGATTATTGGTGCCGAAAGATAATCCTATGTGTAGGCAGAAGTGGTTGGCGTTGGGTTTCAAAACTATACGAAGATTTGGGTTTAAGTGTTCACGACGATTTAGCCAAGTATGGAATTCGAGTAGAGATGCCGACTCAATATCTTAAAGAGTACAATAAATCACACTGTTCTCTTATTCGTTCAGACTTATCAATAGGACCTTTTTGTTTTAATGGGACTATTATCCCCGAAGACCATGCGGATTTAGCTATAAGTGCTTTTCGTTCAAACGAAAACCGATGGAAGAGTGACAAGGTATCTTTCAAAATTATAGGTAATCGTTTATTTAAAGGTAGAGGAATATACGAGACAGATCGTTTAGGCAAGTTAGCATTTCTACAATTCAACGACCGTATTGGTCGAGAGAGAGTAAAGAATCTTGTCAAAAAAAGAAGTTTATTATCTGACATACCAGAATATAATTGGTTAATAGAAACGGTAGAAGAATTGGAATCTTTCATTCCCAACATTATAAATCGCGGATATTTTCATGTTCCCACCATATCTCCTATTGCGGCACCAATTAGGTTAGGTTCCAATTTAGAAACAGAACTTGAAGGAATGTTTGTAGCCGGGGAGAGTGCTGGGTTTCCAGGTATCGGTTCTGCTGCTATTTCTGGAGCAATTGCTATAGACGGAGCATTAAAGAAATGATTAAAGAAATGATTAAAGTAGAAGACAACGAATATAGTGAAGGCGAAAGTTCTGAGCCATTATCTCAAACACTTAGAGTAGATACGGAACTATTTAAAGACGAAGATTATGTGGCGCATAACGTAGTAGGGGTGCGACTTATAGATCTTCCAAATGGTTGTAATGATTGGGAGATTACCGATAAGAATCATTTAGTTTTAACATTAAAGGGAATACGTTTCACCAATAAAGAAAAAGAATTCTTACAATCTACGGATGGAATTTTGTTTATAATTAATGGATACAAAAAAGGATGGAAGTCCATTTCCCAATTTAAACGAGAAATCAAAGGTAATTTATGATTATATTTAGAGGAGCGCGATCTGCCATTAAGGGAACTAAATTTCTTAGATTTGCCAATGAAGATCAGGTAGAGATAGACATTCCTGTAGACGAAGCGATAGCTGACCACATCCTAAGGAACCTAGAATTACTAACAAAGAAATCAGACGTACCTGTCGAGCGAGGCAACGACGAGCCTAACCAGTAGCGCATGACTGACAGTTACATAATTTATGTTTGTGACACCGAAACAACTGGGTTAGCTGCAGGGGAGCAAGAAATAATTGAACTTTCGTTGTATCGTTTATTTTTAGACGATCCCGATAAGAACGATCAAAAGACGTGGCTACTCCGGGCATTAAAGCCCGAGACTATTCAAGAAGAAGCTCTGCTTATAAACGGACATAAGAGAGAAGACATTTTATGTCTAACAAAAACCGGCAGAGAAAAATACATCCATCCTAATCAAGTTTTACCAGAAATTGAAAACTGGATTGCAGAAGATAATATGTCTGCTCACGATCGGGTATTAGCTGGGCAAAACATACCTTTCGATTATAATCATATGTTTGAGCTATGGAAAGCCCAAGGTGCTGAAGACACGTTTCCTTTCACGGTTGGGCACAATAAGCTAGTTATTGATACAAAACACTTAGCTATTATCATTGATGTATGTGTTGGTCGGAAGCGTGAGAAGTATAACCTTGGTGCCTTGGTTAAAGCGTTTGGAGTAAAGAAGCGTAAAACCCACTGTGCTGAGGAAGACACACTTATGACCAAGGATTTATTAGTTGCACAGTTAAACGGTATTAGGGAGGCTGCTAAAGCTGCTTTTGAAAAGTCGTACTAATGCGTATACTATATGCAGCCGGCGAGCGTATTGGTGCAAACACCCAACTTTGTCGTTTCATCCAAGCGGTAGGAAACAAACACGAAATTAAAAAGGCGGCATATCTACAGTCCAGTTATTCTTTAGCTCACATCGATTGGACACTGGATGCTTTGCATCACAACGTTGTAGCTGACAAACATAGCCAGAGGCTTCAAGGTCTATTCGGACACAAGGGAATTCCTCTGGTTAATATTTACAGTGCCACCACGTTTTTAAAAGAAGTAGATAGTTTTTCACCGGACTTAATAATTAGCGATGGGGAGCCAATATCTGCACACATAGCCAAATCATTAAAGATCAAATTATGGTATTGTAGTCCGATCCATTTACTAGACGGAGTACAGTGGGAGTCTGGGCAGCTTAGATATAAATCACTATTAGACAGGATGCGTGGGTTTTTATCCAAGTTACCGGAGCCTGATCGTATTTTTGTTTATTCTCCATTTGGAGATATTAAATTCAGACCATTATTAAATACAGGTTATACATGGATTACACCTTATTATGTTGACACTAAACACGGCGATAATAATTGTACCGCAGTAGTAAATGATTATAATAGATTTTCACACTTGTCTAAGATGTTAAATGGTTGTCAGAACATAACTTTATTTTCTCCATTTAAGGAGGAGTTTTCTAATATGGAGACACATTTAACCTCTGATACCGATGCATATTTAAAAGTATTATCAGAGAGTTCTTCAGTATTTACTACGGGCGAAACCAGTTATGTTTCGGATGCATTTTACGCTGGACATAACATATGCATCTCCCCAACCTTAAATGATATAGAATCATTATTAAATGCAATTCTTATAAAAGAATATAAAATTGGTACCGATATTCATCAAGTGGAATTAATGGATCGATTTGCTCTTGACGAGATAGAAAAAGGTATTAGTAAAGCGGCACGTACAGATTACATCAGTTCACAGGAACGTCTTTTATTAAACGAGGAACTATGCAATGTATAGCTTTTGATCTTGGAAATGTAGTATTTCATATTAACTTACTACCTGTTGTAAATAAAATGCGGGAGTTTGGATATAACTCCGAAGCAGCTTATCATTTATTAGAAGAATATGAAAAGCCATCATTTGTTGGTTTAACAGATTTTAAGAGATTTTTTACATACAAATTATGTTCTTGTTCTATTCCACCCATGGTAGGTTCATGCAAGCACGTAGAGCAAGCAGAAGAACTGACCGAAATATGGAAAACAGATTGTATTTGGCTCAATTCCCAGATGAGTAATTTTATTGCTAACCTTAGATATGAAGGAATCAAGGTTGCAGCCTTATCTAATATTGGACAGATACATGGAGAGTTATTAAAAAACGATAAAGAGTTTAATGAATTAATGGATGTTTTACATTTTAGTTATGAGGTTGGAACATTTAAACCACATAAATTATTCTTCCAAAGCTTTTTAATGCAGAACGATGAGTTTGCTGGATGTTTATATTTAGATGATCGGATAGAAAATGTTAAGGCAGCAGCTGAACATAAATTTGATTCTATTCAGTTTGATTTGGATAAGATTATATCCGAACCTCCTTCGGTCCTTAAAAAGGAACTATCCCGAATAAAAGAAAGAATATCAAGAGGTTACTAAGGCTAAACAATGATAATTTTTAATTCGAGCTGAAACTTAATGATCACAGGACATTTAGTATGTTACTTATTCGTAAATTCAAGAAAGAAGAAGTGCTTAAAATTGTTGCCGAATATGCCTCAAGATCGCTACCAGAGAATAAACCAGGGGTAATTGAGTCCCGCGAAACCAAGAACGGTGGAGTAGAGGTTTATTTTATTGAAGAAAAAGACAGCAAGGCAGTTAATTAATTATACCAAACTGGCGGCAGCCCTTCTCTCCATATTTTAGGCAACAACAAAGAAGTTTTGGTGTGGTCTGCTTTATATTCGTTCAGTGAAGATTTTTCACCAGCGGTGTGGATTGCCATGTACCCACCTTTGCTAGATATAGATTGCCACCCTAATGTATTGGCGGGAAGTTGATTTTTATCTGCACCAACGTGGTCACTAATGGCTCCGGTGAATTCCCTAGTCGAAGTGTATTTTCCGTACTTTTTTGAATAGGGGTCAATGTTAGTATACATGCTGACAAAGCGACGTTGTCCGGGGTTTTGTGCTGCTTGCTTAGCGTATTTGTAATAGGGGTCCATACCGGCTTTTCTTTTAGGATTGACATGTCCGGCGTCTGCCATGACCAAAGCACTCATCGGCACTCCTACCTGCTTCTCAATTGAGTCAAGTTGTGACAGAACTCTGCCAGATACCGTATACCCACCGGAATGTACAGAAACTCCCCAGGTTTTTAGGTGAGCTTGGGGATTTACCCGTTTTAATGAAGCAGTAACTCGCTGAATCGCATTTGTTATAAAAGGTCCATCGTATTGTTTTCCAACATCTGCCATAACCAATACTGCATTAATTCCTTGGTTGATGGGAGTTTTACTATGATAGCGGAATATAAACATTATTTTAAATCCGCCGGTACTATCAAATGGATTATTAGGAATTCGAACAGAAGCACCTGGGACAGCGGTAGTAATAGGTCCTGAAAACTTAATATTAGGCTCATAATCTGGGTCTTGTTTACCCGTCTTACGCTCTTTAATTTTATTACGTATTAAATTAGCAAAAAATCCAGCTTCTTTTAGAATTGTTTTTAATACGTTTTGGCGGGTTTGTAATTCCATCCGGACCTCATATTTATCCGCAAATATTGCCATTTGTCGAGTACCAAAGATTTTGGCTTTTTTATATGAACTATGGGTTTTGAACCAGACGACGACCATTTTGATAAAGAGCTTGACAAATTGGTAGAAGACGGGTATGTTTGGGCAACATGTCCACATTGCGGATTATTTTTAGACTCCATAAAAAAGACACAATGTAATATATGTTTAGCAAAATTCGCTAAAGAAGACATAATCTTTAGAAAAGTCGATAAAAATAACACCTGTTAAACGGAGGCTGAATGCCAGCCAAAACCCAAAAAGCTCCGCTCCTAAATAAAGGAGAATATACTGTTGAAGACGTTTCCGATTGGAATTTCTTTGATATGACTGGGGCAAATGCCGGAACCAAGGGAACCTCCAATAAACAATATCACATGGAGCTTCAGGTAGGTAAAGACGGGCGCTGCCAAATCTTTACCATGTTTGGAGCAACTGGCGCCAGGCAAACCGAAAATTGGCGGCATTTTGATTCCGTTGCAGCTGCTCGCAAAGAGCTAGCTTCAATGAAGAAGAAGCGAGTTAAAAAGAATTACAAAGAGATTAAAGTTGCTATTCGCGCCTGTGGTAGTGAAGAGGCAAAAAAGATTACTGCAGCGGTTGAGTTAAAAAACGCTGACCATCTGAAATCTACAAAAACCTCTAGTGCACTACATAAAGAAACCCAACGGTTAATGCGGGCACTCTTTGGTGCTACTGAACAGTTCGTTATTACTACTCTGCGTTGCCCGCTGGGTCAGCTGGGTAACGAGCAGATTGACGAAGGGCAAGCTCGTCTCAATAAAGCTAAGAAGATTCTAAGCCAGGGCACGTTGAGTAAAAACGATCTATGCCAGCTGGAGGAATTAACGAACGAGTTTTACGCCATCATTCCTCATAACTTGGGTGCAGGATCCCGAGGACAACGTCGTGATTTATTGTTGGATAGTCCAAAGAAGGTTGCCCAAAAGGAATATGATCTGGAAACCCTATTGGATGCCAAGTCTGTCGGTGCAGCGTTGGAGAAAGGTTCTTCCGTTGACGATCAGTATGCAACGTTAAATACTGACATGACTTTTGTGGACCACGAGAATCCGCTATTTGATTGGGTTACTAAAACTGTGCTTGATACCCGAGCCCACAACCATAATTCTCTGGGGAAAATTGTAGTTCTCAATGCTTGGGAGTATAATCGACACGGCGAGCGTGCGGCTTTTGAAAAGAAACTGAAGCAAATCGCCAAGGAATGTGGTAAGTCTTACCTTCCCAAATGTCTGCGAGAAGCCGTTCCGATGCGCAAAGATATACCTGGGGGACAGGGCAGTCTTTATAAGAACGCCAATGTCCTCCCACTATTTCACGGAACCAGGACACAGAATATTTCTGGCATCACCAAGAGCGGAATGTTAATCCGACCGTCTGGTACAGTTCTAACCGGAGCTATGTACGGCAATGCTATTTACTTTGGTTATTCATCTAAGACTATAAACTACACCAGCGTTCGGGGCGCTTATTACACTGGTGGTAGCGACAAGCACGGTTATATATTTTTGGTAGATTGCGCCCTAGGCAACACTACTATTCCTACCGGAGCTTACCCGTACAACAAAACCAATATTAAACCGGCACATTCGGTTTGGGCAAAGGGTGGTTACTCTGGAGTAATCAATGACGAATACATGCTCTACCACACTGACCAGCACAGCATTCGTTATTTGATAGAATTTACATGCAAGTAATTAACTATCGCGGTCACGAGGGTATATTTATTGAGCACTCTACGCTGAGCGGTATGGGTAGAACCATTGGCGTCCCCGGCGTAGATGTGTACAAGTGCAAAAAGTGTGGAATTTTTTTTACTAAACTGAAATCTCGGACAACACCTGGGTATCATATTATTCACATAAGGCGGTGGTCGGAAGAATTCCATGATTATTTCTGGGGAAACGATGAATACGACCTAACTGCCCCGCCGGCACCAGGAGAGTTATGGGCTTGTTCAGAAAACGATAGAACAATTCAGGAAATAATATGAAAAAGCTGCTATCTTTTCTTAAAGATCGCGGTCATAAAGTGGGAGAATTCTGGTTGCGTGAATGTCGTCCGGGTTGTGCACATAATGTGGTTACACATAATGTGGTTAAATGTTCAGAATGTGGTTATGCATTTTATACCGATGAATATGAAATATGTTTTGGTGAGTCTCCAGATGTAAGGTGGCAACGGTACGATAATATAGAAAACTCTAATCTAACCTGTAACGATATTATTACTAGAGATATTTTAAAGTAAAACCCATCCTTGTCGAGCGACTTCAGCCGACGGGCTTAATGCATGGCGGTTTCTTTTTGGAGGTTTTTATGAATATAGTTCAAGGATATACGTTTGATGACGTTTTACTTATTCCTAAAAAATCTAGCATAAAAAGTCGCGAAGATATAGACTTATCTGTAGAGTTTAATAAAGGAATTAAATTAGACATTCCTGTTATTTCTGCCAACATGACCAACGTGACTGGTCCTGCAATGGCGTCGGAAATAGCACAACTGGGCGGGATGGCAATCCTCCACCGTTTTGTGGATGATTATGAATTTACAGAACAGTTTAGAGAAGCTGTTTATCCTAGTTCAGATTATTATAATAATGTGGGTGTTTCTGTAGGCATCCATGATGATGATAAAGAACTAGCCGAGCAGGCAGTAAAAGATGGTTGCAGAATTATTTGTGTAGATGTAGCGCATGGTCATCATGATAACTGTTTACAAATGTGCGACTACGTTGCGAAGAATTTTCCCGATGTTTTATTAATTGCTGGCAATGTGGCTACTGTAGAAGGTGCTAAAGACTTAGCAAGCGTGTGTGTGGATGTGGTGAAATGTGGGATTGGCGGGGGCAGCCTCTGTTCTACAAGAATTGAAACCGGCAATGGTGTTCCACAATTATCAGCTTTAGATAATATTTATCAAGAATTAAAAGATAAAAATGTAAGCATTATCGCAGACGGTGGTATAAAAAAACCAGGAGAGATTACGAAGAGCCTTTGTTTTTCTCATGCAGTGATGCTAGGTAATTTATTAGCCGGAACAGAAGAAGCTCCTGGAAACATTATAAAGGTAGATGGCAGAGATTTTAAGCAATACGCTGGAAGCTCTACACATAAGTCCAAACATGTCGAGGGCGTAATCGGTTTAGTTCCGTATAGGGGTCCAGTAGAACAGGTAATTACCAATTTAATGGAAGGTCTTAGGAGTGGTTTATCCTATCAGGGCGCATCCAATTTAAACGAATTACGTAAAGATCCACAATTTGTATCAATAAGTAACGCAGGTTTAATAGAGAGCAACCCACACGACGTGAGATATTGAGGTAAAAAATGAACACAAAAAAAGTAACAATAGTAAACATGAGCGAATTAAATTTGGTTAGCAAAGATGTAAAAGAATTGTTTGACGATTCTGATTTAGACATGGGACGTATTTTAAAGAAACTAGCCGAAGCATTTGGAGCATCAGCTACTTTAGAACAGGTATATAATATTTATATTACATACAAGCTACCTACACGTGAGATAGATGGCAAACAGTATGTGGCAGGATATAAAGGATCTGAAAGAGTACAAGACGGCTGGTATGAAAAAGCCACTCTTATTGATGTAAAACAAAGCGGTAAAGAGTGTAAACTAATGTTTGCTATTAATAATAAGTTTTTATATCAAACTTTAGATGAGTTTACTCTTAATGAGGTTGTATCTTATGCTAAAGATATTGGTGGTCAATACAAAGTATTAGTGATAGCAGAAAAAATTCCTGCCACTGGCGATTTTCATTCCGTCATAAACACATCTGAAAAGGCATAAATGTCCATTTTAGTTTTGGAACACAGCAGTGACGAACATAAACGCGAGGTATTAGCAAGGTGTGAGTGTTCACACCCCAAACATTACGTAGATTTTTGTTGGTACGAGGATTCCGGAGAAGACTGGAATGAAATGAACATCTCCGTCGGAATGGGAAAGCTGCCATTCTGGAAGAGAATTGTGCACGCTATGAAATACGTCTTCAATTATCGTCGTGAAATAAGAGATTACGATGAGGTTATATTGACTCCAGAAGAAGTAGAGGTGTTGGGCAAGTACTTAACTGATGCGGCAAAGAGTTTAAAAAATCAAAACGAAACGTTGGCAAACAAGTTTTTAGACGGAATTAAAAATGTTAATAATCAAACCTAGCTACGAAATCCTTGGAATATTTCCCGAAGATGTACTCCCCTTTCTTGAGCGGATTGGTAGAGTATGTTATAAATCAGAAGATAAGATTACTGAAGGATCTGCGGAGAAGTTTGTCCATATGATTCTTAACCGCAGGCACGAGTCGGTTATTGAGCATGCTTCAATGAGTGTTAAGTTTGTTTGTGATCGAGGGGTTACCCACGAGTTGGTTCGTCATCGGCTGTGTGCTTTTTCACAGGAATCAACCCGGTATTGTAATTATAGCAAGGGTAAGTTTGGAGGCGAATTAACGGTAATAGATCCATGTTTTTGGAGCAAACCGGATCATTACCCCCGCCCACCACAATATGCCACCTGGGTACGGTCGATGGAAAACGTAGAGGAAGACTATCTAGGTTTACTTAAAAGTGGAGCAAAGCCCCAAGAAGCTAGGGATGTTCTGCCCAACTCTCTTAAAACAGAAATAGTAACGACTGCTAATTTAAGAGAGTGGCGTCATATATTTACACTACGTACCAGCGAGGCAGCGCATCCTCAGATGCGAGAGATTATGTGTCCGCTGTTGAAAGAAGTTCGTCAGCGCATTCCGATATTGTTTGATGAAATAGGTTTGGTAGAGTAGTGTATAGTCAAAAATGGGACAATAGATTTATGGAGCTAGCAAAACATATTGCTGGCTGGAGTAAAGATAAATCCACTCAGGTTGGTTGTGTTGTGGTGGGTCCGGACAGAGAGATTCGTACTACTGGGTATAACGGATTACCACGTGGCGCACAGGATGATTTACCAGAACGTGATGAGCGCCCTGAGAAATATTTCTGGTATGTTCACTCCGAAACTAATTCACTCTATAATGCTGCTCGAATTGGTGTATCAGTAAAAGGATGCACGATATATTGTACCCTTTTACCCTGTATAAACTGTGCATCTGCTATCGTTCAGAGTGGTATAATTCGTGTAGTGGTTCCACCATTAAACGATGGATGGAAGAACGATCCAAACTGGAAAGAATCGCATAAACGTTCTATAGTTTTATTTGAAGAAGTGGGCGTAGATTTAACGCTTATTGATTAAAACCCTGAATAAGTGCCACTGCTTCTTCTTTGCTCATATTCGGATTAGCCAACAGAGCTTTGTCTAAGGCAGCCAGAGCTTGACCCACCAGTGGTCCACCTGTGGTAAGTCCCAAAATCTTAATTACATCATCACCGGTTAGTGGGCGTTTAGGTGTAGTGCTTCCACCCATTGCATTTACTAAAGCAATAAACCTCTGCTTTAGCGCTTGTAGCTTTTGTATCTGCTCTTCTTTGAGAAGCTCTTTCTTACCATACCGATCAGCAACAGCCATATCTATTGCATTTCGCCAGTCTTGCTCCAACTTTTTAATCACTCGGCGTAGCGCTTTATCACTACTCTGTTCGTTGAGTTGGTGAATTGCCATATGATTTTCAATCAATAACTTTATTCTTTTAACAACCGCTTTAGGCGCATTTAATTTATTTTTTAATATATACTCAGCAATTGCGCCTGATGATTTGGCGTGATTTTGATAGGTCATGGTACCTTGCTCGGTAGTGTGCCGAGTACCAGAGTATCGTTTGCCAATGTCGTGGAGTAAAGTTGCTACATTTCTAACTAAAAAATCTTCAGTGGCTTCACGTTGCTCGGGGGTAGTTTCTTCTTTAACCAAATGTTCCAAGGTTTTTAGAGTGTGTCCCCATATAGTTAAATCATGGTGGGGGCTTTTTTGTTCCAAATCATAAGAAACCATTTTCTGATCTGGACCAAACTCTTTTAATCCAGGAATCTTATCCAACTCTTCCTGAGTAAGTTCAAACAACATATCTCGCAGCCCAGTTTCTTTTAGCAGCGCAGCTGCTCGTGCTGGATCGGGACCAGTCATAAAACCGATTTTCCAACCCTCTTCTTCTTGTTGTCCAGCTAGTTCCTGCCAAACCCTCTCAACGCTTACTTTTTGTCGGAAAGCCTGTTGCACTTCTGGCAACCGAGCTGCTTCAATCAGAGCAGGCTCTACCTTTAGATTATATTTGGTTGCAAACCGGATGGTGCGCAAAATTCTTAGCGGATCATCTAAGAACGTTTGTACTGGGTCAATAGGGGTACGAGCAAGCCCGGCTTTTAGATCTTTTAAACCCCCAACTAAATCTTCAACTTTGCCTTCATTAATATTATAAAACAGCGCATTGATAGTTAGATCTCGCCTGGACGCATCTTCTTCGGGAGTTCCGGGTTCGGTGGTAGGAATACGTGAAGAAGGGTCGGCGTAGGTTTCTTTTCTTAGGTTAACGAAATCAATAGCCGATCCCAACACTTTAATCATGGCAGTTGCTAGATGTTTAGATTGGTTAGGGTTATCTTTTACTACCGTTACACTGCCGGTTTCAATTCCGTTTTCATCCATGTAATCTTTAACTAGGTAAGCAAACTTTTCTCCGCTCATATTGTTGATACTGATATCAATATCGTGGGATTCTCTTCCCATAAGTTTATCGCGTATCCAACCGCCAGCTACTCGTAGTACAGTCCCAGGGCTTTTATTTTTAACCACTTGCATCAATAAATTGAATATTTCTTTTTCATGATTCGTTAATTTAATTTGTTGCAACTGTACTGCAATTTTATTTAATAATTGCATTCGACCTTGGATAGCTTGATTTTTATAAATACCTGTGGGCTCCAGGAGGCATTTAAACAGGTCGGGACTTTTGCTAGATTTTTTAAACAGAGGCATTGGTTATATGTGGGAATATGGACAAGAAAGAAAAACCTAAGGAAAAACGGTACTATACTATTGAGTTAGAGGCGATGGTTCCTGCTACAATTCGGTATCGGATATTGGCAGAAACACCTGAAGAGGCTCTTGATCTCCTCGACAAAACTCCTCCACTTGAACGTCCCAGAACAAGATTACCAGGGATGCGTAAACAAGTTGCAAAAGTATATTTGTGGGGAACAAATATGTTACAGTATTTAAAACGTTTTTAGGGTCGAGTGTGGTGAAGTTTAATTACCGTCATAAACATGATTCATTACTATGTTACAGATGTAGAAACAACAGGATTACGTTCTGGTTATCACGAGGTAACACAAATCTCTATCATTCGCTGTTCTGATAGAAATCAGCTTAATAAATACATTAAGGCTGAGCATGTTAACAGAACTTCTCCACGAGCATTGGAAGTCACAGGAAGAACATACGCTGATCTATCCAAAGGAGAGGATAAAGAACCGGTTGTTGATTTTTGTGACAAATTCTTTAATGAGGATGGTGCATCTCCTGAAGAAAGATGTATTATCGGTCATAACGTTCATCGTTTCGATAGAAGGTTTTTGCATCATCTATGGCAATCTGTGAACAAAAAGTTCCCTGCCAATTTATGGTTGGACACCTTACCATCTACGAAGAAATTTGCAAGCCAAAAAGGCATCGCTTCGGACAATTTCAAGTTAGACTCATGCTTAACAGTAATAGGAGCCACTCCTCGCCCAGGCGGACATAATGCTGTTGTTGATACTCAAAACACTTATATTCTGTGGAAGGGGTTAGAAAAAGACGGAATGGATCTACTTCCATTTACTCAACGATCTCCACATTCTGATTAAAGGTAAAAGAAAAATGGGAAGCATAGTTAAAAAAATAAGAAAGCGTGTTACTAATTTTAATAAAGCTTTGGGTGTAGTGGAAAATAACTTTAAAGATATTCCAGAAACTGCGGTGCCTGATTCTTTTGAGCGATTCGATTTAGCAGCGGTAGTAAAAGAAGAGGTAGAGCGGGGGCAGGAAAATAAGCGAAAAGCTCGCAACAAAAGAAAAGCCCGAAGACGTGCCCTGCGTGCTGCAGAAAAGCATTGACAATCTGTTTGCAACAGGTTACAACCGTTCCGTTGGGAGCCACTATGCGTAAGTTGAAGTTACGGCAGAAGGTGCGAGTGCTTGCCGACGGACGCGTTGGCATCGTGGTGGTTAGGGGAAAAACTAACAGAGGCGACTTTCGGTACGGTATTCAGTTTGATAGCGATGAGATCAACTACTTCACCGCCGTAGAGCTGGAGGGCTAGGAATAATAGGTGAGAGCGCAGGCTTACTGCACCTTTGTTCTGCGAAATATTTATAGTAAAACAAATACGAAACGTCGAGGTTGGTTCGCAGGGGTAAATAATTAATCTGCGTTCGCTATGAACGCAGGGTAATCATTTCAACATAAAGGGGCTAGCATGACTACTTCTTCTAGTTTTGTCAAAAGTTTAATCGGGGATCAGCGTAAACAGGTCGAAACCTTAGAGCCTTATCTTAAAAAGAATGAGGACTGGCGTTTCAGTGTTGCGCGAGTAATGCTGACTGGTGTATTAAAAAACCAGTTTTATCGTAGTGCAGACAATGCGGCAAAGGAAGCTTTGCCCTTAATTATAACGGCAGCTAAAAAGGATCCAGAGTTCCTTCTAAAGGCAGCTGCGTTTGCGCGTGATGCCAACATGAAGGGCATGGTGAAGCTGGGTATTGCTGCTTTGGCAGCGAAGGCTCCGGCTCCTTTCCTAGATCTTAATCGCGATACTATTATTGGATTGTTAGCAACGTTCCATCCTGGGCAGTTGCTTCAGTTCGTGGAACTGATGAAATCTAAAGCGCTGGGTCGTGGTTTTGGTGCCCGGTCCCAGAAGTGGGTTCAGGAAGTAATGCAATCCTGGCGTCCAGAAAAGGTTGAAGATTTTACTCTTAAGTATCCGAGTGCGTACAAGATTATGTTGCGCTTGGTGCACCCATCGTATAACGATGTACGATCCGGATTAGTTCGTTACATTTTGGATGCTTCACCTAAGTATCCAATGTATGGCAAACCAGATGGCAAAAAGCAGAAGGCTGTAGAACGTATTAAAGATCCCAGCACGAGTGATGCATCTATTGCAAAAGCTATGTTGAAGTATGAAATTCCTTGGGATGTTGTTAAGGGTTTCCATCCGATAAAGGGTGATGTTGGTTTGGCGATGTTAACTCAAATGGGGTTGACTGCGTTATTGTTGAACACTCGTAGTTTAGAGCAAAATGGCATACTAGATGATCCAAATGGCATTAAAGCGTTCGAGCTTAAACTCAATGAGGTTAAGCACGGTCGGTCGATTCCAATCGATTTTGCCAAACCGTACATCTATTCGAACAATGCAACTGTCAAGAACAAGTTAGTCAAAGCTATTGTCGATACTTTGGGTAAAGAAATGCCACACATCGAAGGTAGGAATATTGGCGTCAGTGTTGATATTTCTGGTTCAATGCGTGGGGAACCATTGGTAACGGCTGGATTGCTAGCAGTTCCATTTTTAAAGGCGCGCAATTTGTGGTTTACTACGTTTGATACGGAGTGCCACGAAGAGGGCGTAAAATCCGCCGGTCGTAATTGGTGGGGCGCATGCCCAGTGGGTAGCTATATCTGTCCGCCACTACGGGGAAAAGAGCCAGAACAACAGGTTCACCACTTGTTAAATCTGCATACTCACGGTGGAACTCACGTAGCGGTTTCATTGGAGAGTGCATTGCAGAAAAATATTAAGTTGGATCTGCATGTATTAATTACCGACGAGCAGCAAAATGCTGGTACTCCATTGATGGCGGTATGGCGTGAATATAAGCGGCGCATCAATCCCAGGGCAGAGTTGTGGGTAATCAACGCTACCAATTACGAGTGGCATGCGGCGGATTTTGATGATGCCAGCGTTACCGTATACCAGACGATGACTCCGGCAATCTTCCGGAATTTGCAGTTTTTTGGACAGGATCTAATTGCTTCTATTGATGCATACGATCTAAATAAGGTTCGCAAATTGAACCAATTTTGTCCGGATTAAGGTTTTAAAGCTTTAAATAATAGAGCCTCGGAGATTTTCTCCGGGGCTTTTTTATTCTGCATATTTTAGAATATTGTTATGAACTTAATTAAGGCAGTACTGTTTGGCGCACTTTTATTAGGAATACTATTCTGTGCTGATTTGATGCTGAACGTTAGTATAATATCTATTTTATATATAGGTTTTATATTTTTTGCTTTATATACAAACGATGAACGTTTTATACTTGGCACTATAGTTATTAGCACAATATTAATAATGGCAGCGTGGATGTTTCACGGGGGAGGTGCGGCTCATGATAATATGGTTCGCTTGCTTTCTAGTGTAGTTATATGGGCTACCGGATTACTTTCTATCCAAAGAAAACAGGTAGAAAATAGATTAAAGATGTTAAACGAGACTTTAGAGTTTCGGGTGATGGCACGAACTGCTGCCGCCGAAGAGAATTCTCGCCGTTTAGAGCAGCAAATTAAGGCGTTACAAGGAATAAGACATGCCGGAACGAAGAACTCTTTGTCACAGCTTGATAAAGTTATCAATAATCTAAAAGAAATTAGCGAATTTGAGGATTTTTATGAATAGGTCTATAGCACCCAGCAGTAATGGAGCCAATTTAAAATTTGTTGCCGATCAGTTTGCGAGAGGTTTCCAAGAACTGCGTGATGCGGTTAACAATATACAAACCCAGGTACAAGCCGGCGCCATAGATATGGCACGTGTTAGGGTGGAAATAGATAATATTCAAGAGAGAGTAGATAAATTACATAGCATTGTTCGTGGTAATAATGGAAACTCTATTCAAAACAAATTAATCACAATAGAGAATGAATTAAAATATATAAATGAATGGATTTCCACTCAAAAAGAGAAAAAGGCTGAAAATTTAAAATATAAAATTCAGGTCAAAATTGCGATGATTGCAGGGTCTTTTGCTTTAATAACCACGGTTGTTGCCCAAATTGCTAGATTATTCTAAACTGTCGTTTGTCGAGCCCGGCTAGGCGGACTCGTTTATTGAAAGCAGTCGGAAAGAGCACCCAACAGGATTGGGTTAATCGATGCTGACTTTGGTCTTGACAGGGTGTTCGCTTTCGGCTACTGTAGAGGACGTAACGCGAGACGGATCTTTCATCTCCATTTTTAAAGGGTCTGTCGGTTTTTTTCGTTACGATATGTTGGAACGATCCTGGTGACGCGGGCTAAGATTTTTCATCAATAGAGTTATTGAATACTAAAGGGTCTTTGCGTTTTTCGTCATCGCTAATTAAATAGTATGGGCATATTTTAGATTTAGATTTGTACGCGAGACAGGATCTTTCATCCGATATGATACGGGTCCTGTTGTTTTTCGTCCATTTTTTCGTCCATTTTTTTGTGCCGGTAGGGTAAGTTAACCCGCCCGCAGCCTAAAGGAAGCGGGAGATGAAGTATCGAATCTTCCTGGTACGCCACGTAACGCGCTGTAAGATCTTTCATCATTCATCATTTAGAGATATTCGGGTCTTACAATTTTTCGTTGCATTAATTCGGTAGGAACCTGCTAGCACTGACCAACGATCCGTTGAGCTACGGGGAAGCCGGGAGGTAAAATCTCCCGGCTTCAACTTTTTAAGGCATACCACTTGGTTCCAATATTATAAAAACTGTCACAAAATTATAAAAGAATAAGTATCTCTTGACAGCAAGTTCTCCTTAAAGTATAGTACAACCATCTTCAACAGGTGGTTATTTTATGGCGAAAATCAAGGTGTGGAAAGTCGGAGCGGCTGGGGAGCCCAGCTTTCCTTCAGATTTTGAAGTACTTAAGAAAGCGGTTCTACAGGTTACTGATATTAAAACCAATCGCAATAAGTACTACGCCATTGAACTTCACTCCGCAGGCAGTAAGTATCGTGTCTTTACTCATTATGGGCGTACTGACGATCTGGATACTAATCCAAACGCTGGCGTAAAAGAAGTCCGTTATGGTAATCTGCCCGAATGTGAAGGTACTTACACCCAGATTTATAAGCAAAAGACTGGAAAACGTAAGGGTTATAAAGAGCTTAACCTAGCCTCCTCACGCATTGGCTCCTCTAAATCGGTAGGCAAAAGTTCTGGACACGTAGATGATAAGACCTTGAAGAAGATTCAAGGTAAGACAGATAAGAAGACTGTCAAAAAGACCACTTCTGTTCTGTCTCCTACGGTTCAGGATTTCGTAAAATATATTTACGCTGAAGCAACCAACGCCCTCACTAGCACTGTCAATGCTAGCATTACGGCAAATGGTATTGAGACTCCGCTGGGAGTTCTGACTCTGGGACAAATTGATAAAGGTCAAGAAATTCTTGACACCCTTTATGATCTGTTCCAAAAGAAAACCAAAGCTACCCGTGATAAGATGATGGATTTAAGTGGCGAATTTTATACAGTTATTCCTCATCGTATTGGAAGAACCAGGGCAGCAGCCGAAGCGTCGGTAATTAATACATTAACTGATTTTAGTCAGAAACAAGATACCTTACAGCTCATGCGCGACATGCTCAGTGTAAGCGGTAAAGACTCTCAGGTTCTGATAAATCCGGAAGTTGACAAGAAATACAACGCGCTTGGTTGTAAAATCGAGATGGTGGAAGGTGCTAAGTATAAAGAGTTGAAAAGCTACGTAGAGAGTTCTCAGATTAAAACCTCCCGCATCAAGGTTAAAAGTGTTTATTCTCTTTGCCGTCCTGATGAGCAGAAGACTTTTGCGAACAATATTAAGAACAAAAAGCTATTGTTCCACGGATCGCGAGCCAAAAACTGGGTTGGTATTCTTTCTCGCGGGCTACTACTTCCCAAGATTGTGGTAAGCCTCGGTGTGAACCGTACCGATGCTGGGTGGCTTGGCAATGGTATTTATTTTGGTGATGCTGCGTGTACCGCTTATTATTACACCTCGCCCGGTAGGAATCGTAATACTCGTATGATGGCTATTGCCAACGTTGCGCTTGGTAAGGTAAAGAATTTTAGTAAAATTACTTACGGGCTCAAAGGTCCGCCCTCTGGTTATGACAGTTGCCATGGCGTTCGTGGAACAGCCTTTGCAGATGACGAGTTTGTGGTGTATAATGGCAACCAGCAGAAGCTGGAATACTTAGTGGAGTACACGGGATGACTACAAACAGTATTGGAAACAGTATTGGAATTCTTGCAATAGTTATATCTCTGACTGTCATCACCATGGCTATCAAAGACGCAACTTACCAAATAGCGAAAGCTATTACCACCAACGCAGAATGTATTTGTGGGAAATAAAATGATTACATCAATGTTCGATGATGATTTGTACAAATTCACTATGCAACAGGCGGTACTAGAACTCTACCCTAACAAAGAGGTAGAGTACCGTTTCAAGAATCGTTCGTCTGACATTTTTGATGAAGAGTTTCTCAGAGTTCTACGCAGTGAAGTAAACAAGATTAAAAACCTTCGCGCTACTGAAGAAGAGTTAGAGAAATTTAGCAAGCTTCCGTTTGTTAAGCCGTGGTATGTGGAGTATTTGCGTAATTATAGTTACGATCCCACCCAGGTTACAATGGGTATTGATGGAAAGATTTTCTGGCTTACAGTGAAAGGTCCGTGGGCTGAGACTATCCTGTGGGAAGTAAAGCTCATGGCTATGATTAGCGAAATATACTTCGCTCTTCGTAAAGATGAGTGGGACATGGAGGGACAAGAAGAAAGGTTGCAGAAGAAGTCTGACACTCTTGACTCTGCTGGTGCTAAATATGCCGACTTTGGCACTCGTCGCAGGCGCAGCTATGCCGTCCAAGATATGGTTGTCAGAAATATGGCTAAGAGTAAGGGGTTTATTGGTACTAGCAATGTTCACTTAGCGTTTAAATACGGTGTTCAACCTATCGGCACCATGGCTCACGAATGGGTTCAGGGCATTTCAGCTATCGAAAGTCTTGAGAATGCTAACCGCAATATGATGGAAAAATGGGATAGCGTTTATTCGGGGCAATTGGGGATTGCTTTAACCGATACGTTTGGCACTGAAGGTTTTTTGAAGGACTTTAATGTTGAACACGCTAACAAGTTCAAAGGTGTCAGGCACGATTCGGGCGATCCCTTCCTTTTTGCCAACCGAATCGCTTCTCATTATAAAGAACTGGGCATCGATCCTAAAGATAAAATTATCATATTCAGTGACAGCTTGACTGCCGACATAGCAGCCAAGCTACAAGCTCACTGTAACAAACTTGGAATTCTTTGTTCATTTGGAATTGGCACACATTTGACCAACGATTTCGAGAGATTAAAAGCTTTGAATATGGTAATCAAACTGTGGTCTGTTGATGGGGTGCCAGTGGTTAAGTTGTCAGATGATCCGGGTAAGCACAGTGGCGATCCGTGGATGATTGATATTGCAAAGAAAATGTACGGAGCAAAATAATGAAGTTGCCAGAAATGAAGTTGCCAGAAATGAATGCAGCCCAGCTGTACCGACTGGCTGATAAGAGGAGGAAGGAAGAGGAAAGTGCTAAAACGGTTAGTGCGAAACAAGAGTTTAAAAATCTTGAAGAAAAGCTCCAAGATAAAATCCCCAATCGCACGCTTCAATCTTTACGCAAGAAGTGGAACATATTAGAACAAGCAGTCGGCGGCTCTTTTAAATTAACTGCACAATGTGGTATAAATGTTAAGTTTGAAGTTCACTATGTCGATTTTAACTTTGAAAATTTAAAACCCATAGATTATGGTTGGGAATTTGATGAGTGCGATGTTTACGAACAAGTGTCAGATAACATTGAGCTAGCAATAGAGAAAAGTAAACAGTACCGGAATTTGGACCGGCTTCGTATTGCTTACGAGAAAAGCTTCAACGAGTGCGTTAAAAAATACAAAGTAAACAATAAAAAACTAGAAGAGTACATTCAAGGTTAGGAATTTGTAATGTCAAAAAGAAACGTAGTTAAGTCAAGAATTCGTGGATCTATTTTGGGCACCGCTATTGGTGACGCCCTAGGCGCTCCCTTTGAGATGATGGACCGTGCTAAAATTGAAGCACTAGCTCCAGTTATTGACGGTTTCATGCAGAACTTTGCTCATCCTCAATTAGGACCGGGACAATGGACTGATGATACTCAGCTAATGCGTACCATTTTGTGGTCCATTAATGTGGAAGGTGCCATTGATCCTTACGGAATTGCCAAGTATACTAGAAAGGTATTCGAGGAAGAACAACTTCGGGGCTGGAGCCGATCCGTTATTTCCGCGGCAAAACGTTTGGCACGTGGTGTTCCTTGGTATGATGCCGCAAATGAATCTATTGGCGTTGGTAATGGGGTAGCTATGAAAGCGGCACCGTTAGGGGTTTATTTAGCTAAATACCTGAAAAACGACTACGATTACAAAGTACATCAGATTGGTCCCAACTTGCGTCACGCTATTGTTTCTATCATCGGAGTGGGTCAGATTACCCATCACGAATTGGGCATCATGGGCGGCGTCATGCAGAGTGTCCTAATTGGGCTATCCCTCAACGGGGCAAAGAACAAGAAGCTTATTTTAAAGGTTCTAGGAACCATTGAGAATGAGTTTTCAGGGGCTACCCGGTTCACGGACAAGCTGCGCCAGGCGATTAAATACACCTCCATTGAGGAGGTCGCAGATAATATCGGAGTTGGCAGCAAAGCCGATAAGTCTTGGGTTGCCTCTGCGGCGGTCTTTTTGAACACCAAGAAGCGAGGCGATGCTACCGATCGCATGATTGAGTTAATTAAGCAAGGTGGCGATTGTGACACTACAGCGGCTATGTTTGGTGCGTTAGCAGGAGCCCGCTGGGGAACGTCAGCATTTCCTTCCAATTTGCGTCAAGACGTTGAAGGCAGTAAGGAAATCTTAAAGATGGCGGATGATTTGTATGAAGTCTGTACCGCCTGAGAGAGTAAATGAATCCAGAATATACAATAAACGACCTGAAGTTTGATTGTCAAGATCGTGGTGCTAAGGGGCTTGTAATCGATCTGCATGGTACCGCATATGGCGGGAAGCATCCTTTGAACGCCGCCCTGGCGGTACATTTGTGTTCTAAAACAATGCTCCCTACATATATTGTTTCGTACGAAGGAGTTCTACCCAAAGACAAAGAAAACTTTCTTAAACGCCATCGAGCCCAAAGGGTAAATGTAGCACTATCTGGTTCACAATGGCGGGATATGATTTGTGCCGTTAACAATCATAACCTATATGCCGTTGGTGTTCTGGACAAATGCGAATTGGAATGGACTAGACCGTACGAGCACTTTACCCTTATTGCTGACAAATTGATATTTTCCGATATGCGGAAGTCGGAAATAGAGGAATTGTATAAAAAGGAGATGGATCTTACCAAACCTTATGAAAAAGAGGTTTGGGAAAGCCGCCCTGCTGCTACAGATATGATAGGCAAGCTTGATATAACTTATGAAGAATTAGAATGGGCTGATAAAAATAATATCAGAACTCACATTTTAGTTGGAGGAGATCCTGCTAAACATAATAAATGGTTTAGATATACGGGTAGGCAAAAGAAAGTATTATCTCGTATCTATGAAATAGAAAGATCAACACGTTATAAAATAAGCTCATTAGTACGTCAAGGGTTTTAATGAAGAAAAAGTATGAAAAACGGCGCTACCAAGAGAGGACGGTAGAGGCTTTCGAGAAGTGGAAGGATAGCGATAGTAAGCTAGGCACCATTATTATGCCTTGCGGTGTGGGTAAAACCTTCGTGGCTGCTCAATGTTTAAATAAGATTAAAAATCGCAAAGTTCTTTGGGTTGCACACAGAGAAGAGTTAATTGATCAGGCTCAAAATACCTTGTCAGAAATTATAGAAAATCGTTTCATTGATCGTGAAATGGCAGAACATAAAGCTTCATATCAAGCAGACATCGTTGTAGGTTCCGTACAGACTTTAGCTCGTAAACGCAAGCATCTAAAAGACTTTGTGCCACAGTTTATTGTTATAGACGAATACCACCACAGATCTGACAAAAACGTAACCTATCAGGGTCTTATAGATAGGTTTCCTGAAGCTAAAATCGTTGGTCTAACCGCAACGCCGTGGCGCTTTTCTGGTGAAAAGCTTCCTCTAGGAGAGGTGCTGTTCCAAATGGATATTGGATCAGCTGTCGCTCACAAGTATTTAGTACCTCCCAAGCCCGAGGTATTAAAGTCCAAAACCAGCTTAGCTAATGTCAAGACTAGGATGGGAGACTTTGCAACCAAAGAGTTGTCTGAAACCGTTAATACTGAAGAGCGCAACGAGTTGATTGCTAAAAGGGTTTTAGAGTACATTAAGGATCATAAAAGACAAGGTATCCTGTTTGGAGTAGACGTAGCACACGCTCATTCAATGTATGAGAGGTTACGTCACGAATGTAGGGCGGCGGAGGTTTATGGTGAGACGCCTAAAGATGAACGTCGTTATTTAATGGATAAAATCCGTGCTGGCGAGATTGATATACTCTGTAACAACCTTGTTGCAACCGAAGGATTTGATGCTCCTCATTTATCCTTTGCCGCAATTGCTAGACCTACTCGTTCGCTGGGTTTATATATACAGATGGCGGGAAGAGTATTGCGTCCATTTAGCAACAAACATGATGCCCGAATCATAGACGTATTTGACAAGATTAAAATACGACAGTCCAGAGTTACCTTTGTTGATATGGCTGCAGAAGGCGACCTATTCGGAGAGCGCAAACGTGCTGCTAGCTTATTGGATGCAGAACTAAACACCACCAATGAGAAGAAAGAAGGTAAAGTTGCTGAGAAGTTAGAGAACTTTCCTATTTTCCTACTTAAGGCAGCAACCGATCGCTGGACAACCGATGATCAGTTTCTACCTATAACCTCCTGGGCAATCGCCACCGATCAGCGCATTGTAACTTGGACTGAAGAAAATTTAGATAACAAGTTATTAACCAAAGAGAAGTATGTTGCATTTAGTCAAAAGCCATCTATCACTCAATGTCGTGCCCGATCTATTTTGGTTAATCATAGCAGGTTTGGAGCTGGAGTAATTGTAGATGATGGAATTGGCGTAGAGGTGAGAGTGGAGTTTGAGGCTACAGGTTGGAACCCCAAGCGTCGATTATACATTCCCATCCATGAAATTCGATATAGAAACGTTATCAAGGAGATTAATCCCAACCCAAAGAAAAACAAGGTGGATAAGCTGTTTTATTTCTGCTTTCCCATCGGAGCTTCCAAAGGTAGGGTAATTGAAATGACCCGCAACAAGTGGGAACTTGTTGTAGAATCTGATTCGAAGATGACTCTAGATGAAGCTAAGAGTTTCATTGTTGGCAGGGCTAAAGACGCCGGTATTTTACCATTAGTCAGATCAGATGCATACTGGAAAAAAGCAACTGCCAGTCAAAAGCAAAAGGATCTTTTGTTTAATTGGGTCCAGGGCGGAAAGATTGGTTTTGATCTTGATATTAACACCGCTAGCAAGGGTGATGCTTCGGCAATTATCGATCAACTAAAGTGGCAGCCATTAATTAATAAAAAATTTGGCACTGATTCTAAGCATAAATTGTTAGGTTATGACAAATCAGTCGAGGACATATAGCGTTATAATGTAATATTATATAGGGATGAGAAGTTTATTTATTGTATTTTTAACATTTTTACTAGTTTGTTGTTCTTCAAGCGTACATATAAAAGATATACCAGATAAGGATAAAGAAGACCTAGTAATGATACGGGGTACTTCTCTTGACGTTCCTCCTGAGAAGGTATTAAACTCTGCTGATCGTGCAGAAATAGCTATTGATGCTGCTCAATCTGTGCTAGATGCTATCCAGGGACCGAGTATAAAATGGCACGAGTTTGATTTAGTTCAAATGGTAGATGCAGCACAGTCTGGATCTATAGTGTTGGTATATTTTTATTCTAACAACTGTAAAGCTTGTAAGAAAACAGACAGCGATATTTATAGTAATAAAAAGGTTGTAGAAACTATTAATGAACATTTTTATACTATGCGTGCTGATATTGAGAAATTTCCCGAACTTATTAAGTTGTATGTCAACGAAGAGACGGACTCAATCATTACACCAACTACTCTAATCATTATGCCAAATGGACATGCTATAAAGCTTTTTGGTTATATACGCTTGATAGACTTCCAATACATTCTAAGACAGCTTGTAAGCGCAAAAGAAGGATGGACTTTAACAAAGCTTTAGTAAACGTTCAGGCATACCTTCCCGACGATTCTGAGATCACAAGTATAATATCTTTGTGTGATTTAGAGCCGATTGCGGGTTGGCGTCAATGGACCGACAACGGAGGGCATACTCTTATAATTAAGAATGACCGCAGAGTTATTGCTAAAAAGGATAATCCAACCGGTAATAAAAACTTCAAAATCAAAGACGTTCATTTTAAATCTACTTCTCAGCAGATTTCTATAAGTAGTAAATGGGCAATGATTTCTATTGCCAAGAGTGTAGAGGATCCCAACGCAAATATTTGTTACATATGGTTTTTGGGTAAAGATAATAGACTAAGATTATTATGTTTTTTGCGGAATGAATGGGTCGAGAACCAAATGCCGCTAAGCTCTGGTATTCATTCCATGAGAACCATAGTAAAACACCTAAATGTGGATGATTACAAAGTTATTTTTGGTTCGCGATATATAAAAGGAACGTACTCAGGAAATGTGATGAAATCTTGGGCTACCAATTGGCCCCCATCAAATACGTTAACTTTAGATATGCTCTTGACAAACAGAACTTTATTGCATAGAATCCTAACTGACTGCGGGGTGCTTTCTTAATGGCTGGTGATAAACTTTCATTTCAAGGCGTAGTAGAAAGAGCTATGGGAAATGGAAATTTCCTAGTTGTAGTTGAAACCATATCAGAACCCATACGCTGTACACTTTCTGGTAAGATTAGAAAAAATACTATTAGGATTGTTGAAGGCGACGGTGTGAAAATTGAAGTTTCACCATACGATGTTTCCAAAGGTACCATAGTGTATAGGATGAAAGGTTGAATCATGGAATATAATAATCCATTCATGTTAGGTAGAATTAAAGAGGTTCAAGGTTGTGCTTCAAGACCACACTCCTCGGATAATAGGTCTATTGTAACAATCAATAGCATATCTGGCAATTACGAAGGGGTTGCTGGGAACATACCAATTGCTAAGGTATATCCCAAGGCTAAAGAGGAATATCGTAGGTGGTGGAGAAATAAGCAAGGCTTCAAATTGGGTGAAATTCAATCCACCCAGGTGCGAAGCGATACCGAAATTGCCAACGTTATTGTCTGTATAAGCAGTGAAGATGAAGAGGACTTGGTAGAAAAAGATGCAGTAAAGCTTGCACTAAATAAGCTTGGACTATACTGTTCTCAAAATAAGCTTAATGTCCATATTAATAAACTACCCGATGAGGATGTTTGGAAGTTCGTTGAAGCTGAGCTTATGAATAGCTTAGTAAAGCGTGGCGTAAACGTTACTGTGTACGTTTAGTGTGCCTAAATATTTAGTCATGATTGGCAGAAACGGTAGGTTTGTGGATAAACCTACCGCCGTTGCTGAGTTGGGTAATAAATATACTTTTGCTGAAGTTGGGCGAATCGTACTAGAAGATGTTGTATCGATTGTCGGATGAGTATTCTGAGAATAAATGAACATTTTAAAACGAATACAGTGGCGCTGGCGATTTTATTGGGCTAAACGCTATTACATGCGTATGTCTCCAGAAGATCGTGAAGAGATGTTTCGTCAACAAAGAGAAAGCTGGGCTAGATCTTGTTCTAGTCATGGTCCCCGTCGTAGCCGTGTTGTAAAGGATTAATTGACATAGGGTTGATGATGGATTTTCTAGGCAGACCTTCAGATTTAGATCGTCATACTGGCGATGCGTATATGATCTCTGAAGGTCAAGGCTGGAGTCAAGCTATACATATGAAACGCAAGGGAAAATTGGTCTGGCATGAAGGAGGTCCGGTTACTACCGAACTTACGGAACCAATTAATGATTGTAATCACAATTGGAAGATAGTTGCAGACAACCCTATACTCTGTGGTTATGATGGTAATAGGTCTATATCGTACTCTCCGTACCGGTGTTTATACTGTGAACAACTGGCGGTGTATTGTCGTCATAGCAAAATGAAAGTATTTGTTTTTAAAGAGGATGCACATTAGGAAGTGACAGATCAGTGTCACAATTGCCGCCACTTTGGCGGGCTCAATATGGATGCCATTCCACCTTTAGGTGGGTATTGGTGTTTTGCGGAGAAGCGATATCTGGTTGATACCAGGGTTGAGTGCCCTTTGTTTGCAGAGCTGGTGCCACCGGGCGCCATGTGTACCCATCCAATGATGAATGAATGCCACTTAGGCTGTGGACATTTCTACTGCCCTGGTTGCGGGTTGACGTGGGATAACGGGACCGACTTTCCACAAAAAGGCTAATTAATTAACATAACGCTAGGAGAGAAAAATGTTAGATTCTGTTATAATTGAAATTCGTGCCGCCGAAGGTGGTAAAGACTCTCAGCTTCTTGTTGAAGATTTCACACGTGCTTACACCAAGTCCGCTGACCGGAGGTATCTTTGAAGCTACTATCTTAGAAAGTCGGCAAGGATTTGTTTCTATATTATTTAAAGGGCATGAGGCTTACGAATTATTTAAGAATGAAGCCGGAGGACAAAGAGTTCAGCGTGTGCCCCCAACCGAAAAGAGAGGGCGTGTACACACCTCTACAATTACTGTAGCTGTGTTAGACGCCAATAAGGCTCCCGACTTTAAACTGGACGAGCGGGATGTTGAGATATTCACAGCCCGAGGGTCCGGACCAGGCGGACAGCACAGGAATATGACTGAGAGTTGTGTCACTGTTCGGCACAAACCTACCGGCATATCTGCCAGAATAGATTATAAATCCCAATCCCAAAGTAAAGTGCTGGCGCTTAAAATTCTAACTTCCCGAATTGCTGAAATGGAACGCGGGAAGTGGGCAAATGAACGAGCCCAGACCAGAAAGAATCAAGTGGGCTCGGGGATGCGGAGCGACAAAGTAAGAACCTATCGTGAACGTGATGATAAGGTAGTAGATCATCGCACTGGACAGAAGTGGAAGTTTAGTAAGTGGATGCGAGGCGAGTGGTAATCTTATTGCATCTAATCATGGTATTAGATAACTTTCCAGCTAAACATGGAAAAGACAGAGAAAACGCTATTTTAGAAGCTTTCAAAGACGGACGTACAGTTAACGATTGGTCTACAATAGAGTCAGAATACAAAGAACATACTGCCAAGTTCTATGTGTTTGATGACGCTCTTAAGATAGATGGCGTCCGTATCAATGTAACTGCCGATACTCAGCAGCAGTTGGCAGATAAGATGGGCTGCATGTTGTTAACTGCCAAATTGGCAGATCTTATATGGCTGCAAGCAGAGTTTAGGTTGGTGCCTAAACCTAGAACCATTACCTCTTCCACTAAGGCTATGATTGAACATAGCGCTGAAATAGATGATCAGTTAAAGAGGTTGAGTAACCCTGCTGGACTATGTTCTACGGTTGGAAAACATTGGCTTATTGATGAGAAGTTAAAGAATGGCTCTAATAAAGCTGTCAATTACGGTTGGCATGTTCCAGGCACGCAGCTAAAAGGAAACAGATGGAAAGGGATATCCTGTGGAGTCTGCGCTTCCCTTATTATAGATCCTGACACTAAACAATACGCTAGGCTTATTCAAGGTAGGAGTCTATTCCACTCAGATACGCATTCGGATTACTCGCAAACGTGCGTACTAGTCGCTAGAGAATGCATTATAAACGGGAGTAAAAAAGATCTACAAGAAATACTAAAGGACCCAGAGCTAGCCTACTTAGCTAATCACACGGGTCCTTTGGATATCATTCGTCAACCCGGATCTCCCGAACCGAGTTCAATATTTGTAGTGCTTTAAGGCAGACCGTTCTGCTTCATAAAAGCATGACAATTTGTATTTTCGAACGTACCAGTCCACTCTCTATAAATGAAGTGCCCTAACTCGTGGGCAAAAGCAGTACGGCTTAAATCTGTTTTATGCCCTACCACAACATTATCGCCAATAGCGTACCCCGCCAACTTTCCTAATGTATTGTGTTCAATAGGAAATTCCCTAAAATACACATATAAATTCTTAACCGCTGAACGACATATTGTAATATTCTGACCGTGATTTCTTAACACCATAGCCCACTTTGTAATAGTGTCCTCGGTGATCTGCTCAATTTCATTTTGAGGTACATCAAATCCGTTAGTTATAACATTCAAACCATGACGTGTCGAAAACGTTATTTTCTTGAGAAAATTATAACGGGTAATTAGAAGAGCAACATATACTGCCAAAAACATTGCTGAAAGCACAAACAACAATGCTAATGCACTACCAGTAACCCCATTAAAAGCTGCATATATAGTGAGCGCGGAACTCACTATAAAAGGAGAACAGAAAGAAATAAAATCGGCAAATCTGAATAGGTTAGGTTTCATGTTAATAACCCCATTTATGCATACTAGAGATTGATTTCTCTATATCTTGTAGATCCAACCCGGCGGTGTCGATTTTTTCGCGTTTTAAATTATAATGGTTTACTAGTCCTACATACTTTTCCGGTTGTTTAAGTACGGTTGTAATATATTTATCATTGCTATCGCGCGGGAACTTGGAGGGAATGTGGGGAAACAGTTCGGTGTATCCCCATATTAAAGCCTTCAGCGAATTGATTTGAGCTTTAGTAGGTAAGAATACTTTCAATTTAGTACCATGAATAGGAGCTGTAATAGTTTTGTGCATTGGTACATTATATTTTTGGCGATTGTCCGGAGAGTACAAACCTTTATGTGAAAAATACTGAGGCATGTAAGATATCTCTACGCCTGGTCCAAGAGCATTAAACTTGCCGCCCTGGCTCCATCCACCACACTGAAGTGGTAAGCATTGATAAATATCTGCATAACCCTTATCATTTTTATTATCATCAATCATAAAGTTACACGACAAACCGCGAGCAATCAAACCACCTTCCATATGTTTGGCTCGATAAGTAACGGACCAGTGTACGGTAAACTGAGTAAATTTTTTGGATAAGGCATTAAAGCTTATATTTCGTTTAGTGTATTTGCCGTAAGGTTGGAAGTCTATTCCCTTCTTTTCATCCCAGAGGATTACTCGGCAGCCAATGTCAAAAGATCGGTCGCAGGCAATTATACTGGTATTCATCTTTAGAACCATCTCTAGTAGTTTTATTTAAGTCTAGCCGCCAAATCCTTAGCGTAGTTAGCAAGGTATCCGTTAGTGTAGTGTGTGGTACCTTCATACTGAGAGTTACGAACTATCGTCTCAATCCCCGACGGAGCGATACAATCCCTCATAAGTTCGTACAGAAAGGAGACAAGCTTATCATCGGAATCAACGCTACCACTACGTTCACGAAGTTCCTCGTTCATTTGCTTGCGTTCTTCCTTTTTCACCTTGTCGTACTCTTCATTGGTCATACTTTTCCAACCTTATTATTCCATCTTTTGTGTACAAAGGACCACACGTTCCGATTATAACAAAATCACCAGAACGATACTGTGTTGCGTTTATTTCCGTAAACCACAAATTATCAAAGGTATCACAACCCTTTACGCTACTCATAATAACGTCGTTGCCAATCTTAATGGAAAGTGGAACCTTTTGATTACAGGGAGAGATAATCATCCCCCGCTTAAACACATCATTAAAACGCAGACGATTAAACCTAATCAAATCGGCTTCAAACCTGCGTTGATCCTTACTAATCCACAAACCCTTAATAGACCCAACGGGTACGCCATCTTTTTCAAGAATTATGGAAGTAGTCACCCAATTCCTATCTTTGTCCAATCAACCAAGATAACCAACCACGCTTACCTTCGGTGTAGTAGTCAGAATCATCTTCCATTTCTACATTTCGGTCAGCATTTGCGAAGTACTCGTATATAGAATCGTTTAGCGTTTCAGCTGCGAGACTCTCAATCTCTTTCACCTCTTCGCTGGAGAACGTGTCCTCATTGGAAGATATAATCACCAAATCGGCAGGTTTCCAAGCCAACAGTTTCTTAGCCTTCCGTAGAAATTCGTTGGTCAGCCGGACTACACCTTTAGTGTAAAGTGCCTCATTTGCCGTATAATACCCCGCACGTCCCAACTCTTTAGAATAAGCTACTGGATCACCTTTCAACACTTGTTTCCAGGCTTTGACATACCGCTTCTTCTTTGACACGAATCTAATATAATCCTCCGCCCCCTCTACGGCATTCATATAACTCCTAAAATGGGTTTGGACGTGGGGAGGGTCAAACATTATATGCTTACCGTTTATAACCTCTCCACATTTAAACATTGTAAAATAACATTTATCGTCAGTAATTTTATATTTAGGATTGGCGTGTCTTTTTTTAATATTACCAAAGTTATAATTTCTAATAATACACCATCTTCCCGTCTCCAGCGCCGATTGGCTCCATAAAAGAGCTAATGATTTATTACTGGGATAGGACTTATATATTCGTTTCCAAGCTTCTCTGAGAGCTACTGCTGCCTGTCCCTCGCCTAATTTCTTTATTTCTACAGGAATATATAGTTTGCTTTTGTAGTAATTCACAGCTTCCTCCATAATTCACTGAGGAATGCTATTTTATGCTATTATTCAGGAGTCTCAGGAGTACATTTGTTGCCGTTTTTATTACACTCCTCTTCTTCGGAATCATCTTCTTCATCATCTCCCATATTTTGGAGACGGGTAATTACTTCTTTATAATCAGCATCAAAGAACGCCACAGAAATAAACAGCTCTTTCAGATGAGCCATGCTCAAACCCTCTGAATCTTTTGACCAGTCTTTAATTTGTAGGTGTTTAAACTCTTCAGATTTCCCTATTAAATGTTTCAGAAAAGCGATGCGTACCGGCTCTTGAGGGTAATCAATTTTAATACATCTATC
>Ga0307377_10001273_pt1 | contig 32729 bp, 49 predicted proteins | sample TR3MG_FD_202535 | JGI IMG/M metagenome (GOLD analysis project Ga0307377, IMG submission 202535) | Soil microbial communities from Risofladan, Vaasa, Finland - TR-3 | ecosystem: Environmental > Terrestrial > Soil > Coastal area > Acid sulfate soil | place: Finland: Risofladan, Vaasa | collected... | reverse complement strand
GGGCCTGGTGTACCGCCGAGGGAGGTTTCGCCTTTTGGGGACATTGGAATTGGAAGGAGCCTATCTGGGTTGATGCTAGGGGAATCGGCCCGTATCCCGTCACTCACTGGGCCGAGATTCCCTGGCCAGACCCGCCAACAGAGGAGGACGCCGATGCCAGCACCGAGTGAGAGGAGAAACATGAAAGCCTGGGGAGTATGGGTCTGGACGATCGGTGAGACGCAAGCAGATGGTCATTGGTATGAAGATGCGAGAGGCGTGCCGTATGTGTTCTATCATCGTGGGGCCGCACTAGCGACCGCAGATGCGTTGGTTGTTGTGGATTACACTCTGATCTCGCAGGTCTGCGAGTTCGGTACTACTGGCCTGCCACTGCTGGGTGGAGAGACAGAAGAGGAAAACGATGGCAGCACCGAGTGACCGGAACGCCCGCATCGCGTTGGCGAACGGGTGGAAGCGGCAAGGTGCTTCAGTGATTGAACTTAATCCGCCAGGAGAGATCAACTTTGCTTGTATTGACCACTGGGTTGATGCAGAAGGAAACCCACATTTAGACGCTCCCGACTTCGTGGGCACGCTGGAGGGCGTGAGTGGCATGCTGCGCGAACTGTACGAAGCCACTGACAGAGTACTGGAGGTTCTGCTTATGCCCTTCAACGATGGAGTGCAATGTATTCTAGATACGGTGTCTAGCGGGGAGCGATACTTTTGGGCACCATGGGAGCGGTGGGGCGACTGCGTGGGCGACGCCTGGCTGATCGTGAAGGAGGCCGTCAATGGCAGCAGCGAGTGAACGCATTTGTCATCACGAACGGCTGATGCCGACGGACTGGAATCAAGCCAAACCCAAGCCGTGCGCGATGGTAGCTCAAGCCGCCCCGTGGGGAAAGATCGAATGGTATTGTCCTATCTGCGACTGGGGATGGAGTTCGCCCGACGAGGCGTTGGAAGCAATGACACACGCGATACAGAAAGCAGCGCAGGCCGTGTTCGGGAAGGAGGCCGCCGATGCCAGTAGCGAAGCGTAGCAAGACTGGTGCGATTCAGTTCAAGCAATTCGACGTTATCCACGCGGTGGCCGCTAGGGCTTCTCTGGGCACGGCAATGTGTCACTTGGCTGAGGCGACTGCGAGCCTGAAGTTTGGCGTCCCCTATGAAATTGGCGACAAGCTGGGCATGATTATCACCTATGTAGACTGTGCAACCAGCTTACTACGCGAGGCCAGGAACGGACTTGCGAACTGGCCCGAACCGCCCTTGCCAGAGTGGAAAGAAAACGAGGTGAAGGAGTGGCCCAAGACATAGCAGCTTGGCTCAAGGAATGTTCCGATATGCCGCGGATTGACTGGGCCGATGTTCATGCAAAGATCGGCAGCATTTATCGAGAGAGGGTCGATGAGACGGCAGCGAGGCTAGAGCGGCGCATCATAGAACAGGGCGAGCTAATAGCAAGGCTCTGTGAGGCCCTCAAAGTCACCTGGATTCCGTGCGAGGAGCGGTGGCCAACAAAAACCGATCTCTACTGGGTATGCTGGCATGAGTGCCTACGCAGAAAAAAGCCGATGATTGCCGAATGGCTGCAGAGAGGCAAAGTCTGGTATCTGGAAGGCAAGTATTATCGACCAGGGACTGTCTTAGCTCCCAGTCACTGGGCCGAGGTGGACTATCCCGAACCGCCCGCCGGTTGATGGGAGCAGCCCGGATATGGAAACCAAAGGAAGGAGGCCCAAATGCCAGACAAGACTGACGCCGAATGGCAATGTTTAGTCAGGCGCATTGCGCGAGAGCTGATGGGGCTACTTGTCTGGGATGACCTGACCCCAGAAGAGCAACAAAGCTACATTGATGTCGTGCCCCCAAAGTACCTCAACAGGTCAATGAGGGAGTGGAAGAGGAGCTATTGGAAACGTGCATATGGCCCTGTTGAGGTACTTTGGCGGTTTTCACAATGGATGACTATTCTGGCTGGTGGCCGCACAAGGACAAGGCCCAGGCGATGAACGCCTTGGAGGCAGCGAGGGCCAAGGGCTGTTGGAGCACAGTTCAGATGAGGGATGGTAAGTACAAGCCTTACAGGTGTAGGCTTTCATGGGGCTGGGATTCAGAGAAATGCACATGGCAACACGATGATCGGGAAGGCGACGAGCTGCTGGAAACTATCTGCCTGGCAATCGAGACATATCTGGACGCCCAGAAGGAGAGGCCCCAATGACCCTGGATGAGGCCAAAGCCGCTATCGAGGCTCTGCCTGGCGTCCACGAGGTGACTGAGTTCGTGGTACGCGACGACCTCGCCAAGCCAGAGTACGTCCGCCTCACCGTGCGTTGCGCCAGCCCTGACCTCTTGCCCGAGGAAACGCGGCAGGGGATCCAGGAGATACAGGAGAACTTGGATAGCGACCCGGACTGCTACGTGACCATCACGGTGAGCGCGGGCCTGCGTATGCCCGACTGGGCGGCGTCGTGAACAAGGAGAAAAGGAAAATGAGGACAAGCATCATACGATGGTCGATAGCCCTGCTGTTGCTGGCACTGGTCACGAGGAATCTCCTGGCCCAGCCCGTACCACCGCGCCCGCCTGGATATTGGGAGGCCTACCCCGTACCATCATCTCAGCCAACGACTGACCCATATCCAGGCCCAGCTACGCCCCGGCCGTATCCATCGCCGGAACCTTATCCGTGGCCGACTATTCCGACACGCACTCCGTGGCCAATCATCCCGACGCGCACTCCGACAGAACTAACACTGTCCGAGAAGGATGTCCCGCATCTGTTCCTGGACTCTGAAAACAGGCACAGGGAGAGCGTTGTCGCGGCTCCAACGAGAGACCCTGAATGGGAAGCGGAGTTCTACGCGGTACATAGTCAGCGGCCCAAGGCCCAGGACGTTGCGGACAGGCAATGGTCTCTCGGCTTCCTGGCCCAGACTGGTCGTCCGCCGACAGAGGCCGAATGGGTGGCGCACTACTACGAACGGTGAACTTGACAGCAGGAACGAACTATGCTATGATGTGACTGTCGGGCTAGGTACGAAACGCATAAGGAACCATGCAATGCAGTTACGATCAGAACACAATAAGATTGGCGATAAGCCCTCCCGTGGTTCCGTGGTACTTAGCCCGTACGATGGTAGCTGCTTGGAGGGTTTTCGTATGCCCCCGCCGTGGTTCGGCCTCAACTGTTCAGTTAGCCGAGCCGTGGCGGGGGCGTTTGTGTGTAAGGAGGCAATGTGGTAGTACAACAAAGCGGGCTATGGGGCGGAGCGGTCGAGCTACAGGAACGTGCCAAGATCGGCGCTTTGCAAGAGCGATTCATCGTGCCGCCCTTCAGCATTCTGAATGCGCGTCAAGGTTATTGGCAAGAACGCAAGCGGGTGTGGTTACGACTGGGGATACAGAGTGAATTGGGGCGAGATGCAGAAATATCTGGTGGTAGCCTACTTATGCGGGGCGACTTATCCTATGGGCCTAAACAGCAGTCTGGCACAAGTATCTTCTGCCCCGTGCTATGTGAGCTAATCTATCACTGGTTCTGTCCGCCAAATGGCAAAGTGCTAGACCCATTCGCGGGCGGTAGCGTTCGGGGCATAGTAGCAGCATATCTGGGATACGAATATGTAGGAATAGAACTGAGAACCGAACAGGTGCTGGCCAACAGAACGCAAGCCAAGGCCATTGGCGTAGGCCCACAATGGATCGTGGGCGATAGTAGCAACATTGCCCGCCTAGCCCCAGGAAGGTATGATCTTCTCTTTACCTGCCCACCCTACTACGACCTTGAAGTCTACAGCGATTTGCCAGGCGAGTTGAGCGCATTGCCATCCTACAATGACTTCTTATCCGAATATCGCCAGATCATAATAAGGAGCATCGCTCTCTTAGCACCTCATAGGTTTGCCTGTGTTGTGGTTGGCGACATCCGTGACAGGAAAGGCTACTATCGGAACTTCGTCAGCGATACGATTGCAATCTTCCGCGAAGCAGGATGTAGACTCTACAACGAGGCAATCTTGATAACATCGATTGGCTCACTTCCCATCCGCATAACCAAGCAATTCAACGCGGGACGCAAATTGGGTAAGACCCATCAGAATATGCTCGTCTTCGTCAAGGGTGACTGGCGGAGGGCGGTCGCCGCGCTAAATGACCAAGACGGCCGAAAATAGCGGAGGGCGTTTTGTGTCTAAGGTGGCCAAGGACGCCAACAATGTCAAGGATGCCAACATGGCCAAGGAGGACAAGTGAGCCAAACAGAGACCAGACAAGTTGCTGAACTGATTTGGCGACAAGACCTGTATCCCCGTTTTGAACCAATCCCCGCACGCATACAGCAATATGCTGAAAGCATAGAACTACTGCCGCCAATCGAGATCAATCAGCGGAACGAGATTATTGACGGCTACCACAGATGGATAGCACACAAAAAAAGTGGGGCCGAGACTATAGCCGTCACTGTTACCCCGACACTCAGTGACGTAGAACTTGACCGATTGGCAGCGCGGCGCAATGCGGACTTTGGGATACAGTTATCAACAGAGGAAAAGCGACACAAGGCGCGCCAATGGTTTACTGGATTGGATGTGGACAAGAAGGGGATCGCCGATGATTTGAGAGTTCCGCTACGCACCGTGCAGGAATGGCTATCACGGCGCACCAAAGATATGAAAGCCGAGCGCGAGCGTCGCATTGCCGAGCTATGGCTGGCCTGCTGGACGGAGGAGGAGATAGGAAAGCAGTTAGCGACGCCAGAAGGAACAATAGCAGGTCTTGTGCCATCCCTATCCTTGGAAAACGCAGTTTGGCAGAAATCAAGGATATTCTCTAGCTATGAGGAGCCTGGCTGGGAGCCGCCAATCTACAACATCTGGAAGGTCAAGCAGAAGAGCAACAAGACAACAGTGTTTGGCAACTCAGAGGTAGGCTTCACCGACAACCTGCTCTATATGTACACGGAGCCCTTCGACATCATGCTTGACCCGTTCGGCGGCGGAGGTTCAACGATAGATGTCTGCAAGAAACGGCTCCGCCGATACTGGGTGAGTGATGCGTTCCCTGTACCTGAGCGACTGGATATGCGCGAGTGGGACATCTGTAATGGCACACCGCCTTTGCATAAGAGATGGGGCCAGGTTGCTTTGTTGTTCCTTGATCCCCCATATTGGTGGCAGGCCAAGGGCAAGTATAGCGAGAAACCTACGAATTTGGCGAATATGGCGTTAGCCGACTTCCACGATACGCTTGTGCAGTTCGTCAAAGACTGTGCTGCCAAAATGCACAACGGCTCGCATATCGCCATGATGATGCAACCGACTCAGTGGCACGCGCCAGACCGTCAGATTGTGGATCATGTGATTCATTTCGCACAAAGCCTAAGCAACGACAAGCTCCGACTTGAGCGCCGTATCAGTTGTCCGTATGAGTCGCAACAGGCCAATGCTCAGCAAGTTGACTGGGCCAAGGTGAATAAGGAGTTACTGGTGATTAGCAGGGAGATCATTGTATGGGAGGTCATCTGAGAAATGGTGCAGGAGGAGAAATACGGCAAACGAAGCCTTGCTTATTCAGCTTGGCATCGCAGGTTGTCTATCGCTCGCCACATAGGAATTGAAGACGCTCAGTTATTGGCTATGATAGACCTGGATGCCCGCCTATGGGTCGAATATGATGATACAAGCAAGGAACCACTTGCTCTCATTGAACTAGCGCGTGATGTCGGCCAAGATTATAAGTCTGCAACTGTGACAAGAAAATTAGCCCAACGCGCTGATATACCTGCACTTCTTGTCCTGTACACCTTAGCAGAAGTGCCAAATCCCGCTGATGAACAACAGTTAGATATTAGTCAGTTTCGGATCCGGCGGTTGTGTCCTAAAGAATGCACTGTCTGGAAAACATTATCGCCGAAAGAGTATGCAGAGACTCTGTTAGAAGTCCGGCGATGGCAAGCCAAGAGATTGGATTTAGAGTGGCGTGAGAAATTAGCTAAGGCAGCGAACAGCTCTACAAAGGATTCATAGCATGGCCAGACGCATACTCGACACCACCTTCTGGGATGACACCGCCGTTGCAGAACTAGACTATCCCGAGCGGTTGCTCCTCATCTGCATGATAACCGACGAGTCGCTGTCCAACGACTATGGTTGGTTGCCCGCACATCCGAAAGTGTTGAAGAAGCACGCCTTCGGTTATGATGCTTGCTCGGTGGTCGAGGTGGAAACGTGGCGCAATAACATCTTCGAGAAGTGCAAGAACGTGAAGCTGTACAGCGTCAACGGCCAAGAGTACATCGATCTCGTGAAGTTCCCTGAATGGCAGAAGCTCCGCTATCAGAGGAAGACCCACTTGCCAGCGCCACCGTGGTATGGCGGGGAAGTGCCTGATACCGACATTCCCGAAGATTGCGGTAAAGATGCGGAAACTTGCGGTAAAGAAGCGCAAGATGCCGAAACGATTGCCACTACAGAAGCAGATTCCCCTCTGGGTAGGGTTGTATTGGGTAGTGTAGGGAAGGGTAGTGTAGGGAAGGGAGAGGCGTCCGCTTCGCGTCCGCGCCCCAGTTCCAGCAAAAACGCCATTCGCAAGGCTCTTGAGGAGCACTTCATCAGCAAGACGAAGTTACCACCGCCATTGACCAAGACTGCCAGCCAAAAGCGAGCCGCTGGCCGGAGATGGTGGGCACCTTTGACGCGCATGGCCGAGCTAACCGACTGGAATCTCGCTCAAGGAGTGCGGCTGATTGATGAAGCCTGGAAGCGTTTGGACGGGTTCACCGTCAGTGCCCCCGAAAGCCTTCTGAAAACCGCCGAGGGGATTGTGGGCGAATGGGCACGGGGCGGATCTCGTGCGCGAGACGGTCCGCAACTCTCACCCGCAGACCTTGTCGCCATGACAAAGGAATATGCACATGACTAACATCGCCTGGCCGCGACCGTGGGATCACTGGTTTTCCCCTAAGCATGTTCCCTTACCGAAGGCCTGTTGCTGTAACAGCCTGGGGTACTACCGGATGCAGGCCCCCTTGGGCCATCCCCTGTTTGGCAAGGGCATACCGTGTATCTGCAAGACAGACGAAATAGAGGCACGGCGGGCCCAGGAGTTGCGCCGTTGGTCAGGTCTACAGGATCAGCAATTCTTCGATCTGACGTTCAGCAACTTTCATCCAGAATGGTCGGTGCCGATTGACGGTATGAGCAAGACGAAAGTATTTGAGGAGATGACCAAGGCGAAAAGGGCCTGCGAGGAGTATGCAAAGAAACCCGATGGATGGTTGGTGCTCATCGGCAACGTCGGATCCGGCAAAACACATCTGTCCTGTGCGATAGCCAACGAGGTGCTGAAGGGTGGAAAGGCAGCACACTTCAACAGCGTGGCAGCCATGCTCGATTTACTGCGTGCCTCATACTCGTGCGACTCATTCGATGAGTGGTTTGAGCGATTGCAGAAAGTGACTGTTCTAGCACTGGATGACTTGGGAGCGGAACGAGGCACGGACTGGGCAAGGGAAAAGTTGTTCGAGCTTGTGGACTATCGCTACATCAACCGCCTTCCGCTGGTAGTGACCACCAACTTGAGCCTCAAGGATGAGCGGATTGACCTGCGCTTGCGGTCGCGGTTGGCTGAGGGTTCGCAGGTACAGAGGCACGGATGGACGCGAGTGTTGCCACTTGTGGCCGGTGACATCCGGCCGGCGAGGCAATGGAAGCCAGAACTGGAGGGGTGAGATGGTACGCTTGTCATGGGATCAGACGATTCACTGGTCATGGGCATTCTTGGCGTTCTGCTTGGGAGTGATGCTGATGGCATTGCTAGACCTGGCGACGAGCCGTGAGTGACCCGGGCCAGCAGTGGGCGATAGTCCAGGGCGACGCGAGGGAGGTGCTGGCGGGGATGACCTTTGGCAGTCTCTTCGCTGGCATAGGCGGGCACCGTGATAAGCTGTACCCCTTATCGAGACTGAAAGTTACCAAGCCCGCATCGAGCAATTGGGCGGCGGCGGCTTCGAGTTGTGCGTGCAACAAGCCATGCTGTGTTCTTGTTACCACAATGAGATTCTCGGCTCGGTTATCTTCTTTTTGGAGATTTATGTGATGGACACACTCAGTCTTCTTCAACGATCGACCAATAGTTGTGGTGGCGATCACAATATGTTCTGCAACGTATCCAGCCTTGGTAGCATGAGTGTGTGTAGGATCATAGATGTACCAATAGCCTCTATCATTGATGGGATTCCGCTCGGCTCTCTTTCCCTGCAAAAGACGCCCTCCCCGCCAGTTGTTATTCAAGGAACCAGCTTGGTTTCTAGGGGCCGCTCTACGTGCAGGGATGCCCATTTTCTGCATTGCTCGCCAAACTACCTTCTGAGTTGTGCCAAATCTTTGAGCGACCTCAGTTTGGTTCAGCCCCTGAACAACATAAGCATCATAGAGTTCTTCTTCCGTAAATGGCGGATTGTATGTGAATTGGTTAGACATGGCATCATCCTTTCCACTGATGCCAGCATTATACCAGCAAAAGGGGGTGATGCCAAATGACGCTGACCTTCGGATCGCTATTCGCAGGAATCGGCGGCTTTTGACCTGGGCCTGGAGCGAGCCGGGATGCTTTGCAAGTGGCAGGGCGAGATAGACGGCTACTGCCTGAAGGTGCTGGAGAAGCACTGGCCGAATGTGCGGAGGTATGGGGATGTCAGAGAATGCGGAAGGCAGAATCTTGAACCAGTTGACCTTATTTGCGGAGGATTCCCTTGTCAGGACGTATCGGTGGCCGGGCGCCGCAAGGGTCTGGCTGGAAGCAGGTCGGGACTCTGGTTTGAGTTCCATCGAGTTCTTGAGGAGCTTAGGCCAAGATGGGTTGTTATCGAGAATGTGCCAGGCTTGCTGTCTTCTCGCCAGGGGAGAGATTTTGCTCTCATTCTTCGAGGGCTGGCAGAACTCGGGTATCTGTCGGCCTGGAGAATCTTGGACGCTCAATACTTCGGAGTGGCCCAGCGACGCCGCCGTGTGTTCATTGTCGGACATCTTGGAGACGGACGTGCCGCGCAGGTACTCTTTGAGCCGACGTGCGGCCCAAGGGATACTCCGCCGAGCAGAGAAGCGGGGGCGAGAGTTGCCGACCCTCTTACTGAGAGCTTTGCAAAGCATCGCGGAGCCAGCGCGGGAAAAGACAGCTATCCAAGAAACATGATAGTGGAAGAAACATTGGCTTGGCACGAAAACAAGGCTGGCGAGTTGACTCCATCAGACCACATGAAAGCTCTCCGAAGTGGGGCGAGCCACAGCTATCAGGGCGTTGCCTACAACATCCAGCAGAACGACGGCGGCGAGCACCGCCGCAAGGACAGGCCAGAGGGCGGAATGTACGTGAGCGAGACGGATACGGCCCTAACGGTGGGAACGACTGACAGGACGGTAGTGCTTGGCTTCGACAAGTCAAGGGGCACAGTAAGCGGCGACATAGCTGCTCCCTTGCGGTGCAACTCAGCTCAGAGTCCAGGAGTCAACGATGGCAAGGCAGATAACCAGTGCGTTGCGTTAGCGTTTGCAGGTATGGCACAGGCGGGGGCGGGCTGGGCACCACCGTCATGTCCGACTAGCGAGGATTTGGCATTGCCGCTGGATACCAAGAGAGCACAGTCGGTTGTCCTTGCGGTGAGCGAGAACCAACGGGCAGAGTTACGCCTGACGCCGTATAGCAGGCAACTGACCAGCGGCGGGGGCAAGCCAGGGCAGGGGTATCCTGCTGTCGTCTATCAAGAGTCGCAATATGGAATCAAGAAGTACGACAATGCTGGGAGTTTGAGGTCTGGGCGTATACCTGAGCATCAAATGCTGATGCGACAATACGGCGTGCGCCGCCTAACCCCCGTCGAGTGCGAGCGGTTGCAGGGCTTCCCAGACGATTGGACGGCAGGCCAGAGTGACAGCAAGCGATACAAGCAACTGGGCAATGCGGTGTGCGTGCCAGTAGCTGAGTGGATAGGGCGACGCATTATGCTGAACACACCAGGGGAGGCAACAGAATGATGGTAGCACTGAAGGTGGCCATAGCCCTACTACTCTGGCTGGTCGGGGTTCTGGCCGTGTGCTGGTGGATGGAGGCGAGATGAGAAGAGCGTGTCGCAAGGACGCGGTGCATGACCTGCTTGTATCCGCTCATCGGCAACTGGGGTGGTTCGTGGCCGAAACGTACCAACTGGCCCAGGCCATACCAGGCTTTCCCGACGCTTTGGCCGTGCATCCTGTGTCCGGGGTTGTCGTGCTGTTGGAGTTCAAGGGACTCAAGGGCAGGCTGACTGCGGATGAGCGACAATTCCATGTCCTGTATCCTGGTCTGATCGAGGTAGAGAGAACGATAACCGACGTGATGGCGAATCATCGAAAGTACATGGCAGGAGGAGACTGATGGCTAGGAGACCGAGGGAGTTCACTGACGCAGAGGTCGAGGGGATAGTGGAGTTGCACGAGGCCCACCTGGGCACTACGGCAATTGCGGAACAGATTGGCTGTGCTCACATGACCGTTGAGCGGGTGCTAACTGAGCAGGGCATTGACTGGAGACCACCGGGAACCATCAAGGATAGAGAGGCCGCCGAGTACAGAGAGGGCTATGATGCGGGGTATCGCACCGCGCTGTATAATGTGAGGCTGCATGGTCTGGAAGCGGCGCACAAGTATTCCCGACATGAACTGCTGCCATGGCGACGGGACGGTATAGGGAGTGTGCCGCCGGCGCTGGGGGGTTGACATTGCCGATCGATTATGGTATAATCGGGTTGGCAGGTAGTTGCGTTTGCCAGGGGACGAAACTCGGATACATCCGTGTGGCAGGTCTGATGCGTCAGGTCTTCCCTATCTCCTCTGGCAATGCCCAGGCCCGGGCCTAATCCAAGGGTTTGCTACTGGGCATGGCCCCATGAACACGGGACTAAATGGGGCTTGCTGGTGGTATGTAAGACCTGATGACCCTAGCCGCTCGGGGGGCAAGCCACCAGCCATAATAACCTCCCTGGCGTTGCCCAGGGGCCGAAGTGCCATGCTGGTAACGTCTGGTGTCAATGCCAGGTGAATCAACAAGGCTTGACGGGCAGTCGTTGTAGGCGGTTCGCCGCTGAGACTGGGTCAAGAGGTGTAGTGCCGTAATCCTGGGTAGCGGGCTAGCACGTCCAGGGCCCAGGCACGAGGGGACCGCACGTGGACATGGGCTGCGGTAGTGGAATGGCGCGGGCGGGGGCTGTTCCGCAAAGGGCGACTGACGCGGGTGGAGACCAGCATGTTCTCTGAAGGAGAGGGATGATGCCGGCTTACACGTCTGTATCCAAGGGAGATAGGCGGGGTCTCATTCTAGAGTGCTCCTGTGGGCTGAGCGAGCACCAGATAGACCTTCTCTACTGGGCTGACGATGAAGACGCAGAATTGTATCTCAGTCCACACCTCTGCCCTTTCCCTTTCTGGATGCGTCTGTGGCTCGGCGTCAAATATGTCCTGGGCCACCGGAGCCGATATGGGGACTACACGGAGCTGGTGCTATTCAAGGACGATGTGCAGGTGCTTCGGGACTTCCTGGATGGGTTCCTCGGGGTTTGATGGGCCAGTTCCGCACAGGGCGCGGGTAGTGGGATATGAAACAGAAGGAGGGAATGATGGAACGGTTACTGGAGCGAGCAGTGCGGTGGTTTGTCTGGCGGTTGCCCAGACGGGTCATCCTTTGGGCAGCGGTACGGCTATTCGCAGCCGCCACGTGTGGCGAACACAGGGACGTGTCGGTTCCTGATCTGACAGCTATGGATGCTCTGAAAGCATGGGGGGTGTAGCCTTGCTGGAACTAGCCGCTGTGCCCATTCGTGACGGGTGGTCGGTGGGACGGCGGAGTTAAAGCCCCGACACCGAACGCGCCAGTGGGCGGGTGTCGAGTTATAGTGGGGAAGCCGTGCGAAGGGCGGGGTGGGGACGGCGAGGGGAAAAGTATGGCACCAGACGCCACGGGGCGAGACTACATACACAGCAGAGACGATACATCGGCCACGGGCGGCAACTATCCATTGGAGCGTGCGTGGTGGCAATGTCTTTGGTGCCGCACGATTCAATCCAATAACAACAAATGGTGTTGCTGGTGTGTCAAGGAGAAAGGGACAAGGCCACCGATAGTGACAGGGATGTGAAACAGAGTGTCTGTGAGCAGGTGATCGAGCGCGATGGTGGTCTCTGTCGAGAGTGTAACAGACCGACCGGGCCACCGCATCACATCATACCGAAGAGCATGTTGCCTGGCCGCCTGAAGCCATTACGAGATCAGCCAAAGAACCTGATCTGTCTTTGCCTCGAACATCACTCGCAGGCCCACACGAAGGCCGCAAGGCGCAGACACCTGACGATGCTACGGGAGCGGTACAATTACGTCTATGACAGCCAACCTTGGATTGGGGCGCTCGGTGAAGCATAGGAAGATGGCGATGACGAAAGAGGAGCGAGCACAGAGCGACGAGCAGATGTACGTGGTCGTGGATAGATATTTGGAGCGGCTACTGGGGCCGCAGGAGAAGTTAGAGCCTCTGACATTAGAGCAGAAGGATGAGCCAGAAAAGGAGAGCCGTGCTGGGTGAAGCATATCCAGTCGAGGCGGGCCGCAAGCTGGGCAAGACGCACCAGAATGTGCTCGTATTCGTGAAGGGTGATTGGCGCAAGGCAACCGAGGCGTGCGGGCAAGTGGATGTTAGCCTCGCCGACATGGGCCTGGAGCCTAGGCTGGTGAGCGATGACTAAGGCATATATTTATGCTCTGGTAGACCCGCGAGATGATTCTGTTCGTTATATTGGGCAGTCTGTGAAACCCAAGGCACGGCTTCAGCAGCATCTCTCTGATAAGACAACCAACGTAGAGAAGATAGCATGGCTGGATGACCTAAAGACTATAAGACTGAAGCCAGCACTGAGGATTCTGGAGGAGACCACGGCTGACGCGGCCCTTGAATTAGAAGGCTTGTGGATTGCCAAGGGACACGATCAAGACTGGCCTCTGACCAATCAAAAGGCAGGTGGTACAGGGACGGGTGTTGAGCAATACGAGTTCTTTAACGCATATATTCGACCTGACTTGGTTTCGGTTTTTGAGGAACTACCAAGAGCAAAAAAGCGATATGTATGCTGGCAAGCTGCGTTAGCAATGTTGCCTGTGCAACAGGAAGGAGTGGCGCGGCGCAAGGGACGTTTGCCTGTTGATTGGGTTCTTTGGGGCGATTGGATGTACGAGGAAGCTTGTGTAACAACGCTTACTTTGCTGACTCAACCTGAGCTAATAGGTGAGCTGGCGTGATTGGATTGTTTGAGCCAAGTATAGAGATGGAAAAGACATGGCGACAGGTAGAAATGGTGCGGGCCAATTTATCAAAGGCCATAGCATAAGCAAGGGGAATAAAGGTGGTACTGGTCGACCATCTCGTTCCGTAGAAGAGGCATATCTGCGCGCTATCAAAGATGCCATGCCGCCAAAACGCTGGTTCGATTGTTTGCAGACTTATGCAGCTCTTGCAGAGGCTGGTGATCGGTATGCGCTTCGTTTTTTTGCTGATTATCTGTTGGGCAAGCCTTTAGAGCGGAGGGAGCTTACTGGATTGGGCGGCCAGCCACTAGAGATAAGAGTAAGTTATGCCAGCGATAACCCTGACCCTGCCTAAGCCCCACGCCAAACAGTGGGCAATCAAACATCACCCGGCCAAGCGCCAGGTGATATGCGCGGGGCGCAGGGCGGGCAAGACTACGCTCGCGGCAATGGTGTCATGTGAGAAAGCCCTAGAGGGCAGACGCGTACTATTGGCGGCTCCAACGCAAGAGCAGACCGATGCCTTCTGGGAGAAGTGCAAGGAATGGCTAGCACCGCTAATACAGAGCGGTTATGTCTACAAGAATGAGCAAAGGCGGGTATTGGACTTCCCTACTGGTGGACGCATCCGGGCCAAGACCGCCTGGGACGCGGACACGCTCAGGGGAGATTACGCGGATTTCCTAGTCCTGGATGAGTACGCCCTGATGGACGCCAGCACATGGACGCAAGTCGGCGCACCGATGCTTCTGGACAATGATGGTGATGCTTGGTTCATCTCGACGCCGAGGCGCAAGAACCACTTCTTTCAGCTCCATGCTAGGACGGTACAGGATGGTGGACGTTGGAAACAATGGCACTTTACTAGCTTGGACAATCCACATTTGAGCAAGGTGGCTTTGGCTGAAATCACCGAGGACATGTCGGAGGCTGACTACAAGCAGGAGATACTCGCCGAGTTCCTGGAGGCCGAGGGCGCCGTGTTCCGCAACATCGCGGCCTGCATGAATGCGCCGCTTGCATTTGATGGACATGATAGGCATAATATCGTCATGGGAGTAGATTGGGCTCAAAAGGTGGACCATACTGCAATCTCTGTCGTATGTGCGGATTGCTATCAAGAGGTAGCTCGTGACCGCTTCAATCAAATCGTGTATAGTGTCCAGAGGGATCGACTCAAGGCATTGTATGAGCGGTGGAAGCCGAGCATGATCCTGGCCGAGGACAACAGCATAGGCGCCCCCAACGTCCAGGCCCTACAGGAGGAGGGTTTGCCAGTCGTGGCATTCACCACCACGAGCAAGACGAAGGGGCAGATCATTCGGTCGTTGCAGTTAGCCTTTGAGCGGGCCGAGATTCAGTGGCAGGCTGACCCGGTGTGGACGGCGGAGCTTGAAGCCTATGAACAGAAGATCAGCCCAGCGACGGGCAGGGCGACGTTCAGTGCACCGGAAGGTTGTCATGATGACACCGTGGTGGCCCGCGCGCTAGCAGCCCATGCAATTGGACGCCGCGTAAGCATCGCAGATTTTGGCGTGTGGTGAGACGGAGGAAGCATGGCGAGAAACCTATGTTGTGGTGAGTGGATAGGCGAAGATGGTCGGCTTCATTATATGGGGGAACCCCTGCAGGGTTTCTATGAGTACGAGGTATATCGGCTTGGGAAACCAGGCCAACCTTCGCGGGGCGGCAAGCCTCCGAGCGGAGGATCGGTGTTGCCAGCCGCGTCGCGAAGGTGTCGCTTCTATGTGGAGAAGTCATAAGTGTCATTAGTTGATTGGCTCAGAGCACGAAGGACGCGGGCACAACCACAAATGACTTATCCTGACTGGCTTCTTGCCACGGCAGGGGCGCAGAAATGGGCGATGCCAGACTATACCTTGGCCACCAATCAGGCCAAGGCATACGAGGCGATCTCTTGGATAAACACTGCCTTGCAAGTCGTGGGCAATATGTGTGGCCTGCAAAAGCTCAACGTCTATGCTTTGGAGGGGGAAAAGCGGATAGAACAGGATAATCATCCTCTGGAATCGCTCTTGCAGAACCCCAACCCGAACATGTCCCGTTTTGAGTTGTTGTATGGGACTATCGCCTATCGGAAGCTATGTGGGACGGCCTATTGGTGGCTCAACCGATCGGATTCAGACGCGGAACCCGATGAGATATGGCTAGTCCCCACGAACAGACTGAAGCCCGTTCCTGACGAGCAAATGTACATCAAGGGCTACATATATGATCCTGGCGACGGGCAATTCCAGACGCTACCACCTTGGCAAATCATCTCCTTCAAGAACTTCCATCCACGGAATGAGTTCGTTGGTCTGAGCGACATCGAGGCTATTGCCATCACCGCCGAGGGCGACCAGAAGATGGCCAAGTGGAATACCAACTTCTTCGCCGAAGATCACGCGAAATTTCCTGGCGTGTTGGCTTTCGAGCAGCATATAGCGGACCCGGCCTGGGAGCGCATCAAGGAGGAATTCAAGGAGGCGCACGGGGGCACGCGGCGCAGTTTGCGCATGATGCGCGGCGTAGGAGCCGGTGGCATTCACTGGATACAGACGACCATCAGTCAGAAGGACATGGAGTTCCTGGAGGGCAGGAAGTTCAACCAGGAGGAGATATTCGGGGTCATCGCGCCCGGCTTGGCTTCCATGTTGGCCATCAATGCTACGGAGGCCAATTCACTAACGGGGCGCAAGACGGTCACGGACATGGTGGTGTGGCCGAACCTGGTCTCCATCGCTGAGAAGATTGGCGCACAGCTATTGCCTGTTTACGGCGATAACCTCGTGTGCGAGTTTGACGATCCTCGGATCGTAGACCGGGCCATGCAACTTAGCGAAGAAGACGCTTATGCCAGAGTCCATACCGTCGACGAGTTGCGCGAGAAGTATTATGAGGACAAGCCCCTCGGTGGCGACAAGGGAACTATGCTTGCCGCTGAGGTTGGCAAGGGCCAAATGGGGTTTGGCGCGGTTCCAGAAAGCTCACAACCTGAACAGGAGCAAGACGAGGAAGAGAAAGAGGTCAAGGCCCGCATGGGCGAGTTGAACAAATGGCGCAGGTACGCAACAAAGCGGATGGGGCCTGACGCGGCCAAGTTTCGCCCCGATTACCTGCCAGAAGATTTGACGGCTATTATCCGCAACAGGCTGAAGGCGGCCACGAGCCGGGAGGAGGTGGTGGCGGCCTTCGCCGGCCCTTTCTAGTCAAGGCACGGCGGATCGGAACGGATGGTGTGCGCGACCCGAACGCACGAGGTAAGGATCAGACTGAGGCTGAACTGATGCGGTTGCTGGAGCAAGAGTTCGGTAGCGAGCTTGATGAGATTCTGGAGCTGCTAGGTGACCCACCCGACCTGACGAAGATACCGTCTAGTTTCTGGGAGGGAACGACTGCGAGTATGGCGGCAACAGTGCGGCCAGTATTGGAGAAGGCGGCTTTGGCGGCCGCTGAACGGATGGCCTTGGAGCCAGGGATCGGTGTTGACTGGAGCCTCGTTGCGGAGGACGCGGCGCGATGGGCTTCTCAATACAGTTACAGCCTGGTGACGGGGCTTACAGACACCACGCGACGGGTGCTGCAGGAGAAAGTGGCACTGTTCATTCGGGAGCCTGGCAGAACCATAGGCGACTTGATGGGGGACTTGGAGCCGCACTTTGGCGAGATGCGAGCCCAGATGATAGCAGTGACCGAGACGACTAGGGCTTTTGCTGAAGGAGAGAAGGTAGCAGTGGCCCAGGCACAGGAATATGGATTCGTGATGGAGCCCATCTGGCACACGAATAGAGACGAGCTCGTTTGCTCCATCTGTGCGCCGAAAGATGGGCAAGTGACCATTGAGTTACCACCAGCTCATCCTCGTTGTCGGTGCTGGGTTACACATCGATCGGTGGGATAATGCCTGACGTTATCATTCGCATTGAGGGTTTGGAGAAGCTGCAAGGCAAACTGGAAGCGCTTGACCCGCACCGATACATGAGTGCTGTGATGGCAGTATGCCTAGCAGACATCAAGGACGACGTGGCAGTCTATCCGCCGGCGACAGAGGCCAATCAGCCGCGTTCTTTCACAAGTGGGGGCGTCAATAGGTGGTATGAGAGGGGTTACGGGTCCAGGTGGGCGCGGAAGGACGGCAGCATAGGTGGGAGTCCCACGTCGGAAGAACTGGGGCGTAGCTGGACGACCCGCGTAGAACGGGGTGGCATGAGGGGCGTGGTGGGCAACAAGGTTAGCTATGGGCCGTTCGTGCAGGATGAACGTGAGCAAGCCCCATTCCACAAGGATCGAGGCTGGACGACGATCCAGGACGTGGCCAAGAGGCAGGCCCCGAAGGCGATAAGACGGATTCAGGAAGCGATCAGGAAGATACTGAGATCATGACCAAGGCTGACTGGATCGAGGGCTTGACAATTCTGATAAGAGTGCTTGTGATATTCGGGAGGTGATACATGCCATACAGTTATCCTGACAACGTGCCAAAGGTATCGAAGAATTGGACAGGGGAAGAGCAGCGCAAATGTACCGAGGCTGCCAATGCCGTATTGCGCGAAGGCGGCGAGGACGCGGAGCAAAACGCCATATTCGCCTGCATAAGAGCGGCTGGCAAGACGCAGCATCCAGGGGGCAAGGCCACAGTCAAAGCCGTGGGCGACTGGGAATTGGATGTATTGGGTTGTCCCTATGGTGGGCCACATGAGGGCAAGGATAGCCAAGGCGAGTTCTTTGCGCCAGATACTAACTGGAACCTCGACAAAGGCTTCCCAGAGCTTCCCCCAGTGGCATACTATCATGGCTGGGATGAGACGGGGAAACCCAAGGGAACGCCAGAATATCTAGGCAAGACGATCAAACGATGGGTGGATGATGCTGGTATTTGGTGGAAAGTTCAGTTGGATAAGACCTCCGAATGGGCCAAACGGATATGGGGGGCGGCGCAGCAAGGAGTAGCGCGGGCCAGCACGGGGTCACTGCACTTATCGAGAGTTGATGATGACGGGCACATACGGGAGTGGCCGGTAGTGGAGTTGAGTTTGCTGGATATGAACGAGACTAGACAGCCAGTGAATACTTACGCGATAGCAGTACCGGCGATGAAAGCGATGTATCAACGGGCAGGATTGCCTTTGCCCGATGACATAGCCCAAAAGGCAGCGCAAGAGGCAGCGCAAGAGACCGTAAAGGTAGCGTCTGCGGCGACTGCGGGGCAAGGGGAAATCAAGGCGAAACAGGATGATACGGGAGAAAACGAAATGGACGAGCAACAGGTAAAAGCAGTTGTAAGTGGGGCCGTGACTGAGGCCGTAGCTGCGGCTCTCAAGGCGGACCAGGAACGGCGCGATGCCGAAGTCAAAGCCACGGCGGATAAAGCGGCTCAGGATAAGGCCATCGCTGATGAGGCGGTGAAGGCCGCGCGAGCGGAGTGGGAAGAGACGGCCCGTGTTGAGGGCAATCGGCTACGTGGCAAGGGCATCTACATCGCCAAATATGGCGACACGCGACGCTATGATAACCTCGACGTGGGCGAGCACGCGCTTTTGATCGGGATGCTCATGTCAGGGCAGTTCGCGAGACCAGGCAACTTGCCACCGACGGACGCAATGGTGAAGGCTTTCGCGTTGAAGGTGACATCGGAAGCCGAGAAGGGCGAGGCGGCGAATCTGGCCAACTACGCTCTCAAAGCGATTCCGGTGAAGGCCGACGAGATCATGTACTCGACCCTGACCACCTACGGGAACGAGTGGGTGGGCGTAGCCTATTCGCAAGACCTATGGGAGAAGATCAGGATAGAGACATTCGTTCTTGATCGGTTGATGCGTGACGGGCGGGTGGTACAGATTCCGCAGGGATTCGAGAGCGGGGTCATTCCCTACGAGGGGGCCGATCCGACCTGGTACAAAGTCGCACAGGCGACAGCCACGGAAACCGCCGAAAGCGCGGGCGCATACTATCGGCCTGCGGTGACTATCCCCTCTAGCAAGTTCGCTGCGCCTCAGCGCACGATCTCCGTTGCCAAGATGGGATGTCGGACTCTGTTCAGCGGTGAGATGACCGAGGACTCCCTGATCGCCTTCGTGCCTCAGGCGCGGAAGCAAATCGTGGAGAGTGGCGCGGAGATGTTCGAACACGCGATCATCAACGGTGATACTACGACCACCACGCTTCACAACATCAATGACGTAACAGGAACCCCGGCGGGAACCGAGGTCTTTATGCTGGTGGATGGATTCCGCAAGTTGGCCCTGGTGACGAATACGGCCAATGCAAGAAGCGGCGGCGCTCTGACTGACGACGACTATCTGGATACGGCCATCTTGATGGGCACGGCGGGCAAGAACGCTAGGGATCAGAGAAAGGTCACTTTCATTCCTGACGCCAATGTATACTGGAAGTCGCTGAAGCTGGCTACGGTCAAGACGCAAGATGTCTGGCCGAACGCGACCCTCGAGGAAGGCCAATTGGCCCGCATTTGGGGCTATGAGGTAAAACCTTCTTGGATGATGCACTACGATGAGGCTGGGGTCTCGACCGCACTCAAGGCAACGACAACTGGGTATGTGGACAGTACCACGCTGGCGAACAACACCACGGGTTCAATCCTGGGGGTACGTTGGGATCAGTGGGCCATTGCCTGGAAGCGGCAGATAACCTTGGAGACCAGCCGGTATCCGGAGTCGGATGTCAACCAGATCGTAGCAATGGCCCGGTGGGGACTGACCTATCGGGATACAGAGGCGAGCAGCATTTCGTACAACCTGTCGCTTTAGGTAGACGTGTTATGCAGCCAGCTTTTGACTGTGCCATGATGGACGCGCAGGGCTCGGCTAATCTTGCTTTGAGACCAACCGACCTGGTGCAAAATATGCGCGGCTTCGACACAATCATCGTTGGTATGGAAGTAGCGACGCACGCCTTGGTTAGTTTCGCCGTGGCGTTTGCGTGTCATCACTACCAGATTATCGGGCGCGTTGTTGGAGCGATTGCCGTCTCTATGATGAACTACCTCGTCAGAGTGAAGAGGGCGACCGAGCATCTCTTCAGCAATGACGCGGTGCTCATACAGACATCGCTTTCCGCGCTTGCTGATGATGCGATAGCCACTGCTAGCGACATGACCACCTTTCCAATTCGGATGATCTGGTCCATATCGGGAAGGAAACTTCCCCTTGGCGACGGGGGTTTGCTGAAGTTGGTGAAGGCGTGCTGGACTGAGGGTCTTATAACCCAAAGCTCGGTACTCCTTGGTAGTCATGCTGTGGGCTACTCGAAGATGGCTGCCCGAAATCTGCATACTACAAACCAAACCGCAAAGCTCACACTTGATGGTATTTTCCATCTTGCACCTCCAAGAGGGATTATACCGCAAAGGGAGCAACTATGCAACTTGTGTATCTAGTAGCATCTGGGGTATAGCCCCATACAAGATTGCTGGATGGCCCCGGTAATCCTGCCGGGGCCGGAGGCAAAAGGAGAATAGGGAAATGGGTAGGCCATATATCTTGAGAAAAGGCGTGTCGCGACTGGGAGACCTCGCAGATGGCCTGTCAGCCTCGCTGCCGTGGTTCGTGAACAATGTCTTCTGGTGCGACTATGTGAACGGCAACGATGGCAACGATGGCGATAGTCGAGAACAGGCATTCCAGACGGCAGCCAAGGGACTATCGCTGTGTACGGCAGATCAGGATGATTGCGTGGTGCTTCTGAACAAGGAGACACTCGCAGCCAACCTAGACTGGAACAAGAAGAAAGTACACCTTTTCGGAGCATCGGCCATTGGCGGTCTCGTAGGTGGGGGTGGGTTCCAGTCGTCAGTCGCAGCGGTCACTGATCTGTTCACCCTGAGCGCCAACGAGTGCATCATCAAAGACCTCTTCTTTGACAACTATGGTACCGATGCGGCCTGCGTGGGCGCGTTCAAGGTCACGGGTATCATGAACCAGATCGTGAACTGTGCAATGTATCTCGGAAATAACGGCAGCGCGGGATTGGACGTGGCTACGGCCTATGACTGCATGGTAACAGGAGCGTACAACCGCTTCACCAATTGCATGATTGGATCTGGCTACTCCCTGACAGGTGCTACCCGTGGTGCTCTGTGCATCGATGGACAGCCAGGCGATCTGATCTTTGAGGGCTGTATCATTCGAATGCACTCCTCAGAAACGGGGGCAGGCTGTGTCAAGTTCGACACGACAGAAGATGTTTGCTTTCCAATCTTTAGGGATTGCATCTTCCAGGGTGAGTGCTATGGCACTCCTGCGGGCGGTGCGGCTATAGAGAATACCATGATAGTCGGAAGCGTATCGGGCACTCCGCAAGGCGATGCTCTGGTGAAAGATTGCATTGCGATTGGCGTGACTGATTTGGCCGATGCGAACCTCAAGGCTTACGTCTTCACCAACCAGCCAGCAGGTAGTGGCGCAGGTAGCATCGCAGTCGTATCAACTGGAACCTAGTCTCGACTGACGGATAACAGGGGGCGGTCGCAAGGCCGCCCCACAAGGAGACAACTATGGAGATAGTAGCTGTAAAGAAGATCACATCAACTGGGGTCATTCTGGCAACAGGCGGATTCTTCGTCAGCGCGGTTCTCGCGGCGGGAGCGGATGCGGCAACGCTGATTCTCTACGATGACCCAGACAGCGCCAATGGCACGGAGATACTCAAACTCTCGGCAGTGGCGACTGGACATGCCGAGTGGTCGCCAGGCGCGAAGATCGCCGTCTATAACGGCATCTGGGGCGTGTTAGGCGGGGCAAGCTCCCAGGCAACCGTGGCCTTCAAGGGATAGGAGATAGACAATGGCAGTAACAGCCTTTTGGTATGGGCTTGGTTTCACATCGTTGTTGAATGGGCTGGTCGATTTCGACACCGACACAATCAAGATTTCACTGCATGACGTTGGCTATGTGCCAGCCCAGGACACTGATGACTACTGGGACGATGCGACCAACGAAGAGGGTGGTACTGGCTATACCACTGGGGGCGCGACGCTGGTCAACGCGAGCATCACCTACACGGCAGCGACGAACGTATGCAAGCTCGACGCCGATGATGTCACCTGGGCATCTTCGACGCTCACGTGCCGTATAGCAGTGATCTATAAGAGCACTGGCACAGCCGCCACCTCGCCGCTGCTGGCGTACATCGACTTTGGTGCGGACGTGACCTCGACGGCAGGCGACTTTAAGATTGCGTTCAACGCGGGCGGGATTGCTACGATAACGCCAGCATAGACAGGGGGTATTGGATGCCCTGGATAGTCTCTGGCTCGTGCGTGAACTGCGGCGTTTGCTGCAAGCACGAAGACCTTGGCGGCTTCATGCGGGAGAACCCCTGCATGGTAAGAGGCGATACCGAGTGCCTGTTCTACACTGCAACGGTGGACACGAGCATTCGGTACGGGCACTGCCGCATCAAGCAGGTGAGTGACAACTACAGCCGTGTGCGGGATAAGAACGGCAACAAGATCACTGCCGCGCAGATAGTGTGGTACGAGCATAACTGTCTCTTATGGCCTGCTCGCGTCAAGGACATCCAGGCTTTGCGTGACGGGCTGTTCGCGCTGCCGCCGACGTGCAACTACAAGATAGAGTGGGTGGACTGATGATAGCACCCACGCACCTTAACAACCGAATAGTCCGATGAGTACAGTCATCTACGAGTTCACCGGATACGCCGCAGGAGTTGAGGAGTTCACCACTACTCCTGAGAAGATGGTGGACGGGACAGAGGCCAGCTACGCCTCGACGACCCTTGACGGCGACACCCAGAAACTCACGGCGAACCAATGCATCGGCACCGACCTGGGCACGATCTCCAAGGTTGAGCTTCGGGCCTACGCCTACTCCGACGCGGACGACCAACTGATCCTGCGACCCGTGTTCGGTGGTAGTGCCGACGGGGACAACCACGTAGAAGCCCCTGGGATTGCGGCGGGGTGGAAGACGTGGTGGGATGTAACGGGAGATCCGAATAGCCCTGGTCAGTGGAATTACTTAGTTGCGGATGATAACGCCCGAGACCTCTGGGGGGCTGAGTGGATGATGCAGACCTTCACACCGCCATCTACTCAGACTGTATCCAGCGTCAAATTGAAAATGTATACCGATGGCAGTCCTGGCACATTGACTGTTGGTATCAGGGCGACAAGTGGTGGAGAGCCTACAGGGGGCGATCTTACATCAGGAACTATCGATGCAGATACATTTACAGGGGACTCGCCTGGTGAGTGGTATGAGATTTCCCTAACCCCATATGAACTGACGAGCGGAGTGCTATATGCAATAGTGGTCCGTGCCGTCGATGGCACTGCAACTAATGATGTCCACTGGCGACATGTGACGACAGGAACATATGGGCTAGGAAATCCAACAAAGAGTCTCGATTCTGGTGTTACTTGGGGGTCTCCATATGTTTCCGACCAGGTTTTCGATTTTGGATTCAGATGGGCTTGGTCCGACATCCAGGCCCTCGACTGCGACGTAGAACAGAACGATGTCTCCAAGGGCAACACCATGTACGTCGGCATGGTGCAGATACAGGTCACGTACACGGCGGCGGAAGGAGGCGTAACCGTAGATGCCGTGACAGCTACGGCCACCGCACTAGGATTGGTGGCCACTGTTACAGGGGGCAGCCTAGTATCTGGAGAACTCGCAACCGCCACGGCGGCGGGACTTGTTCCGGTTGTAAGCGGGGGAACAGGAGTCACCGTCAGCGGTGAACTTGCTACAGCACCAGCAACGGCTCTGGTGCCTACAGTTACAGGGGGCACGGGCACCACTGTATCGGCGGTCTTGGCAGAGGCCATCGCAGCGGCTTTGTTACCGACCATCACTGGCGGCGCTCTAGTCGTGGCCATACTGGCGGAGGCTGCGGCGGCGGGCCTCGTACCAACTGTAACTGGCGGGGCCACCGTGAGCAGTGAACTTGCCACGGCGATTGCGGCGGCCCTAGTGCCTGTAGTGACAGGTGGCGCAACCATCAGCACCACGCTCGCTACTGCCATAGCAGAAGCCCTTATACCGGTTGTTACTGGGGAGGGCGTGGTCAATGCCCAAGTCGATGCTGTCATCGCCACGGCAGCGGCGGCGGGGCTAGTTGCAACCATCACGGGGGGTACGGGAGCGACCGTCAGTACCGAACTTGCCCAGGCTGTCGCCGCGGCCCTTTTGCCAACAATCACAGGCGATGCAATAGTTAGTGGAGAACTTGCTGCGGCGATAGCGGCAGGTCTCGTGCCGACGGTTACGGGTGGCACGGGCACAACCATCAGCGCGGTATTGGCTGAGGCTATCGCTGCTGGCCTTATACCGACAGTCACAGGTGGGACAGGCGCAACCATCAACGCGATACTTGCGGAAGCTGTCGCGGCGGCTCTCCTTCCTAGCATCACGGGTGGGGCGCTGGTCACAAGCGTACTCGCTACGGCTGCTGCAGAGGCCCTTGTTGCGAGTGCAACTGGGGGCACAGGAACTACAGTATCGGCAGTTCTGGCAGAGGCGGCAGCGGCAGGATTGGTAGCAGTCATAACTGGCGGTACGGGAGCAACTGTCAGTGCGGAGTTGGCTGAAGCTGCGGCGGCTGCATTCTTGCCAACGATCACGGGCGGGGCACTGGTAAGCGGTGAGCTTGCCACAGCGATAGCAGCAGGGCTTGTAACTGCCGTCACGGGCGGAACTGGCGCGACGGTGAGCGCGGTCTTGGCAGAAGCCGTGGCAGCGGCACTACTTCCAACAATCACTGGTGACGCTAACATCAGCGCGGAACTTGCGACTGCTCTTGCGGCGGCACTTGTGCCTGTCATAACTGGTGGTATAGGGGCCACGGTCAGTGCGGTTCTGGCAGAAGCGATTGCGGCGGCCCTAGTACCTACAGTGACGGGCGGGGCAACGGTCAGCGCAGAGATCGCCACTGCCATAGCAGAGGCTCTCATACCGGTTGTCACTGGTGCAATTTCTGGTATTGGTGCTACGGTTTACGCGGTTGTTGCTGAGGCAATCGCGACGGCCATCGTCCCAACGATAACGGGTGGGGCATTAGTCAGCGGCGAGCTTGCCGAAGCCGACGCTGCCGCCCTTGTGCCCACTGTCACGGGCGGAGCCACAATCGCTGCAACTTTGGCTGAAGCCATCGCCGCCGCGCTAACTCCGACAATCACGGGTGGGGCACTCGTATCGGCGGCAACAGCCCAGGCACTGGCGGAAGCATTGGCTCCGCGCATTCTTACCCTGTTTATCCAGTTGACCCTGGAGAGCCGAAGCACCGACCTAACTCTGGAATCCCGCTCGGTGGCATTGACATTGGAAGAACGTAGTACAAACCTAACTCTGGAATCTCGCTCATTTGCCTTGACACTGGAGCCGCGATCGTTCGCATTGACGCTGCCCACGAGGGAATAGCGTGAAACTACAAATAATCGAAACGGGCCTCAAACAAGGGGCAGACGAAGAGATAGCCTATACGCTCACCACTACGCCGTGGGGAGATAGCCCATCGAGCGTATCGGTGACGGCCTACGATATGTCGGACTCGTTTGCGGTTGTGACCGATGACATATTGGAGGGCGACCCTAGCTCCGACACCACCAGCATCACGACGCCAGTAGTGCTCGATCTGGTGGCGGGCCACAACTATCGCATCGAAATCAAGTTCACCACTGGTGGCAACATTCTCGAATGCTATTTTGAGCTGGAGGCAAGACGCTAAATGACAATCGCCAACGGATATTGCACCCTGGCGCTGGTGAACTATCGCCTGAGCTTCACGACGGGAGAGGATGAGACCCGCGACTCTACGTTGGAGCAGCAAGTCCAGGCGATCAGTAGGGCCATAGACAGCATCGCGGGGCACAGGTTCTACGCCACCACCGAGACGCGCTACTACACGCCGGAGAACGAGCGGCTGTGCTACGTGGACGACCTGCTCTCACTGACCGACGGGGGCCTCTACACCGACCCGGACGGCGACCTGGACTACGACGACACCTGGGCCACGACCGACTATCTGCTCATGCCCCACAATGCGACGACCAACGGCTGGCCCTACAGTTGGATCGAGACGCATCCCACTGGGATTCGGTTATTCCCAGCGAATCTCAGAAGTGGTAGATACATTGGTGCTACCAAATCAGTCAAGGTCACTGGCTCGTTCGGCTTCTGTGCTACGGGGAGCCAGCCTGACGAAATCACCGAGGCGTGCATCCTGGCGGTAGAACAGTTGTTCAAACGGAAGGATGCGATCTTTGGCGTCACAGGGCCGATGGGCATGAGCTTCAGTCTGAAGGTGACCATGAAAGGCGACCCGCACATCATGGCCCTGCTTGAGCCTTACATCGGGATACTCTGATGATACCCAAGGTGCTGATCGGCGTTCCCTGCGAACGGGCCGTCATGGTAGAGGCCCTGGACGGACTGATACAGATCGCTGGCCGCGTGAAACGCTATGGCTGGACTTGGTTCAACTTCGGCTATCGCAGAACGGACATCGCGCGGAACATGATGGCGCATTGGTTGGTAGATCACAAAGGGATTGATTATCTGTGTATGCTGGACAGCGATCATAAGCACCCAGGGGACATAGTGGAGCGACTGGTTGCCTGCGCAATGGCCGATCCCAGAATCAAGATCGTCGGCGGCATGAACTATCGTCGGGGTCAGGGACACGAACCGATGGCCTATCGATACGTCAGCGATCACCAGATGGTTCCCATCAAACCGCCAGCAGAGTCCGTCCTGGTTCAAGTCGATGCTATCAGTACCTCGGCGATCCTGATACACCGAGAGGTATTCGAGGCACTCAAGCCACCTTGGTTTCAGTATCTCTACAATCACTATGACAAGGGACTCAACAGCAGCGAAGACATCAGCTTCTGTCGGCGAATCAGGAAGGAAACCGACTATGAGATTTGGGTGCATACGGGAATCGTGTCTCCCCATCTAATGGTTATGGGTCTAGCGGATGGATCGCTTTACAAAGAATATCTGGCAAAGCAGGAGACTGTGAATGTCGCTTCTTGAGGCGGTAACAAGGGTGCAGGCTCTCATCGGGGCGCTTTCTGGCATCAAGGGCGCGCCAGCCGTCGTTCCGGACAACATCAACGACTATCCCTTCGTGGTGGCCTATCCTGGTCGGGGCAACTGGGATCAGCCTGGATTCGGAACGACGATCGAGGACGTGGGCGAGATAGTCATAGACCTACACGCGGGGCCACAGGACAAGGGAATCAAACAGGCGGCAACAACAGTGCTGACTTATTGGGAGAGCATCCCGAAGAAACTGCTGGGCGACGGGACCTTGAACGACAAAGTGAGTTGGGTTCGGGCCGGGGCTCCGGCGATGATCGTGGACGGGCTCTTGGCAATGGGCTATGGGGGGATAGCGACTTATGGCTGCCGCTGGCGGCTCAGGTACTCCAAAGACGAGACGATGACATGAGCGATCTGAGCATTCTACTCGTTCACCCTGGAGCTACCTGGGCTACCCAGGATGTATGGTGGGGAATCAAAGAAGCATTGGAACGAGCAGGTGTGAAGGTAGTACATATCGCTCTGGATGGACGGCTGGAGTTCGCTGGTCGATTCCTGGACTTTCTGTACCGTCGCCATCAGGGAAGGTTATCTGCCCCCTGCGTCGATGATGTAGTTTACATGGCTTCAGCAGGCATTGTCGAACGGGCGCTCAGATTCATGCCCGACTGGGTCTTGATAATCGCTGGAGGCAACATGCACCCGGATGGCATTGCACTTCTGCGAAGGGCTAGAATGAAGGTGGCGATCATTCTCACGGAATCGCCCTATACATTCATCCAAGAAAAGATACTAGCAGAGCGGTGCAATGTCGTATTCACCAACGAGCGAACGGCGGTGGAGACTTTCAGGCCATATTGCGAGCGAACCTATTACTGGCAGCATGCAATAGACGGTGACAGACATCTTGGGCCATCAGACATCACTGATATTCCCTCGTACGATGTGGTGTTCGTGGGCACAGGCTTCATTGAGCGAATCAATCTGCTGAGGGCTATCGACTGGGCGGGGATAGACCTGGGGCTATACGGGAACTGGGTGCTTCTTGGATCTCGGAATTGGCTGCGGCGGTATGTGAAAGGCACCATGATAGCCAACGAGAGGGCGGTTGCTCTCTATCATAAGGCGAAGATAGGGTTGAACTTGCATCGCACGAGTGCGGACTACAAGCGTGACACGGAGCACTTTTCGGACGCCGAGTCGATGAATCCCAGATGCTACGAGCTGGCAGCAGCAGGCTGTTTCTTCATCACCGACTGGCGGGCAGAGATCGAGGATGTGTTCGGGGACGTGGTGCCGACGTTCAGGACACCAGAAGAGGCGGAGGATTTGATTCACTACTATCTGGCACATGACGAGGAAAGGGAAGCGATAGCAGAGCAATTACCACGTTTGGTGGAGCATGAGACCTTTGATGCACGGATCACGGATTTATTGACAGTGTTGAATCAATCCTAGACAAACCCTGATAAGGGAAGGAGTTTGCAATGGCACGTTATCATGGACGCGGTGGCGTAGTTTACTTAGGTACGGCTGGCGGCGCGGTGCCGAGCACGGTTGCGACCCTGAGTTCGTGGACTATCGACATGTCCGCGGACAAAGCGGAAGTGACCGGATTCCAGGACACGAACAAAATCTACATGCAAGGTCTCCCCGACATGGTAGGAGCGCTCTCGGGGTTCTGGGACGACACGGACGACAACCTGTATGATGCAAGTCGGTCTACTGGTCCGATTTCGATGTATCTGTATCCCACTGGTCTGGCGACAGCCAAAGTCTGGTCTGGCACTGCCTGGATCGACTTCAGCATCGAATGTCCGGTGGACGGGCCGGTGACCATAAGCGGGAACTGGGCGGCAGCGAGTTCCTGGGCACAAGCCTAACAAGTGAAGCTGCAAGGGGCATCCGGCACGCTGCTGGCGGGTGGGCGAGAGGCGGCCAGGTTGCTCAACTGGACTATGGAGCATCTGGAGGTCGGCTCGGTGATTCGGGCAACGGTGGAGCCAGTGAATCCGTTTTGGCTCGACCATTGCCCGCGTTTCGACCTGCTTCTGAATATCGGATCGCGGACTTGGCGCTGGCGCGGCATCGAGGTGCTGATCGACCAAGGGCAGATGAAAGCACAGGTAGGAGGAAGGCCGGAGGTGAGGCATGGGACGTAGCAGGTTCGTGTTGCCAGAGACAGAGCGGTTGGAGCTTTCGGAGGGGGACTGGATCGAGGTCAAGAAACGGCTGACCTATGGAGAGCAGCAGAGGTTGGCTGGGGGGGCGTTGCGGCCCAAGCTCACCGACGGCGAGATAGACATCTCCCTCGACTTGGAGACGCACAGCATCCTCCGCTTGAGCATCTGGATCATCGATTGGTCTTTCTGCGATGCGAAGGACAAGCAGGTCGAGGTATCCAGGGACGCCATCGCTTCGCTCGATCCAGACACGGTTGAAGAGATAGAGACTGTCCTGACGGCTCACATAAGGGCATTAGAGGAAGAGAAAAAAAGATGACGCCTGGCTGAAACGGGCCAGGTTTGAGGGGCGCATCATGCGTCACATGAATTGGAGCTATGATGACCTCTATAACTGCCCAGATGATGTTGTGGCTGCGATTCTGTTGGACATAAAAGAGGCTGCTGATGGCCGTAACTGAAGAGGAACTGCGGCTCATTCTGGCCGTGAAAGACCAGATGAGTGGCGTTGTGAAAAAGAACGAAAAAGGTCTGACCGCGCTGAAACAGGCGGCGAAGGCTCTCGGTATTGCATATGCAGCAATGAGGTTAGCCAAGACTGTGCTGGCATTTGCGCGGCTGGGAACCGAAGTCGAGCGGCTGAATACCAGTTTCCGGCGTCTCACCGGGGGCGTGCCAGACGAGATGCTTAACCGTCTTCGCGAGGCAACGCGGGGCACCATATCTGACATGAGCCTGATGATGAATGCCAACCGGGCCATGATGCTTGGTGTGACGAAAGACGCCGGGACCCTGGCACGATTGACGGAGATAGCGATTGCGCGTGGTCAGGCCCTTGGTATTACTGCCCAATTCGCTATGGAATCGCTGGTTCTTGGCCTTGGGCGAATGTCCCCGAAGATTCTTGATAATATAGGAATCCTGACTGGGGGCCAGAAAACATTTGACGACTACGCTGCCAGTATTGGGAAGAGCGCGGATGCCCTAACCGATGAGGAGAAACGACTGGCCTTGGTGAATATGATCTTGCAGGACAATATCAAACTCACCGATGATGCCGCGAGTAGTGCAGAAAAGGCAGCCGCGCAATTCACGAATCTCAAGAACGCGCTTGCGAGACTTTTGGCAACCCCGACCGGAAAGTTCCTAGGGAAGTTGGCAGATGATCTCCATGCTATCACATACCTGATAGAACGCGGGGGGCCGTCAGTTCCTTACAAATTGGCTATGGACGCTCTCCAGGAATTGCGCAAAGAAGGCGTGCTGACCAAAGAGGAGTTCAATGATCTGACATGGGCAGCCAAAGTACTCAACCAATCTTTTATGCAGGGCAAAATCAACTCAGATGAATTGCACACGGGCCTCATAAATCTGCATCCAGCCATCGCAGCGATTATTCCTCTTGCCGGGGATGCAGCCGAGAGCTTGCTCGATATGTCTGATGCTATCTTTCGTGTCGCGGCGGCTGCGGGCAAACTCACGATTCCTGGTTGGGAAATAGTGTCCAACATTGATGAGGAACTGGCTGCATTGAAGAGAGTGAAAGTAGCACTAGAAGATATAGAAGTCTCTCATATGACGGCCGGGGAGAAATTGGTCTATTGGGGAAAGAAGCTCGCAGAAGCAACCTTCGGCACCGAGGAACATATCGAAGCCCTGAAGCAATGGGACAGAGCAATGAGTGATGTCAACGAAGGCATCCAAGAATCGGGTGCTGAAGCACTACGTCTGGCCGAGGCCCAGGGGCGAGAAATGTTGCGGATACGGAAACAGACCCTGGATGAGCTTCGATCAACCGTCGAGGGTTTGCTTCAGCCGACCGCCGTCACCGACATCGACATGGCCCGCACGCGGCTTGGCACCTACACGGATCAATGGGACGAGTACATCCGCCGGGTACGCTCTGCGGCCACGGATGCGCAAAGCGCGTGGAAACACCTGATCCCTACGGACGTATTGGCTCAGGGTGCGGATGCTATCAAGGTCTGGGCAGCAGAAACCGAGCGAGCCTTCTATGCTGGAATGATCCCAGAGGCGATCGACTGGGACGCCTTCGATAGGGCCTTTGAGCAATTCATGAGGGAGAAGGCTGGCCGCGAGGCGATGATCCAGGAGGCAATGAAACGCACGGGGGCGACCAAAGCGGACATCGAGTTCATGCTTGGCTACAGCGGCGATGTGGTCAAGGGGGCGTCCGAGGCAATGAAGGAAGTGGCGGCAACGAAAGGGCCAATTGAAACCATAAAGGACGCCTTGCCGGTCTTCAAGAGCAACCTTGACATAGCCAGCAGCGCTGCAAGTGCTCTGGGTATATCCTCTGGGCCTCTTGATAAAATGAAGAGTCTCGTTGACGATGTGAATACAAAACTCACACAATTCGAGGATGCCCTGGAAAAGGCCAAGAGAGCGGTGGAGCCGCCAGTGCCGACAGAACCAGTAACGGAAACAATACCCACAGCCATCGCCGGAGGAGCTGTCGGGCATGGCGCAACCGTGGTGTTCGCGGCGGGGAGCGTCGTCGTCACAGGAACAGATGGCCCAGGCGCAACCAGAAGGGACACCGAGACGGGGATGCTGGCGGCGCTCAGGGCAGCGGGGATGCCGATATGAGTCTATATCTGGAGCGGTTCGGCGCGACCTACGCGGGGGGCACTCCTCTGCCCGACGGCCTGGCAACCCAGAATGTCATGACGGATGCTTTGACGCCGAGCACAATAAAACTGCCTGGCGGGGGTGTGTTCAATCCTTGGGGAGCTGATGAGGCCCTGCCCCAAGGAACGATCCTCGTGGCGCGGGGGAGCTACACGGCGGCTACCCGTGCCGCTTTGCTGACCCTCGTGGACGCTTTGAGGGCCTGGAACGGCAAGTGGTCGAATCTGTACATCAGCACCGCCGCCGCCGCCTACCGCTGGCGCAAGGCGCGAATGTGGTGTGATGACCAGCCAGTGACGCCTCATTCGATACATGGCTTCTGGCAGCCGATGACCCTGACCTTCGAGTTGGGGGATACGATCTGGCACGGGACGGCAAACAGCGACACGATCACTCTCGACACAACCCCAAAGGAAGGAGAGATCAACAACGCAGGGAATGGCTTAGTGCGGAGCATTGTCATCACCGTAACCGCGCCCACCACAGCTATCACCGTCGTGGACATCGAGAATCTGGAGACAGGACACATTAGCAAGATCAGGTACAC
>Ga0307377_10001272_pt1 | contig 32743 bp, 29 predicted proteins | sample TR3MG_FD_202535 | JGI IMG/M metagenome (GOLD analysis project Ga0307377, IMG submission 202535) | Soil microbial communities from Risofladan, Vaasa, Finland - TR-3 | ecosystem: Environmental > Terrestrial > Soil > Coastal area > Acid sulfate soil | place: Finland: Risofladan, Vaasa | collected... | reverse complement strand
GCCAACGAGCTCTTCGGAGTGGCCGAGGCCGTAAACGGCGGCGGTATCAATCCAGTTGATTCCATTGTCCAGCGCGGTCAGGATTCCGGCGATTGCGTCGCTGTCATCCTGCGGTCCCCAGCCGTACTGCCAGCCGCCACCTCCCATGGCCCAGGTTCCCAGCCCCACGGTCGTTAGTTTCTCGCCGGTGTAACCCAATTGCCTTGTCAGCATAATAATATTGCTCCTGAAGAAACCTGCCGATTCGCCCCCATAGCATATTGCGGCTTGCTGGCTTTATCAATAGTTTTTGTGGTTTCGGCCGGCGATATAAAAGGGCTATGTGTTTATGAGGTCGCTTGTTTAGTGATAGCCGGCTCCGGGATAGAGGATATTCAGCGCCAGCGTGTGTATGGGGCCAAGTGCGAAACCGAGAACCTGCCAGGCGACGACCAGGCCTATGATTCTGAAGCCGGGCTGGCGCAGCAGCGTGTTGTAGCGTTCTGCGGCTCTTTCACTCAGCGCCAGCGAAAGTATGTTGCTGCCGTCGAGGGGCGGGAGGGGAATGAGGTTGAAAACCAGCAGTATAAGATTCAGTGAAAACAGAATGCTTACAACGACTGCGGCGGCGTTTGCAAATCCCGGCGTGTCGGCCGCGGCGACTTTTGTAAAGGTAATCGATTCCGGGGCGTGGAACAGGCCCCAAAGCATTCCCGCGCGGATAATCAGGGCCGCGGCCAAAACGAGAGTCAAATTGGCGGCAGGTCCTGCCAGCGCCATCAGAGCGGCCTTTCGCCGGTGCGTCTGCGCCCAGTAGGGGTCATAGGGTGCGCTGGCCCAGCCGATCATCCAGCCGGCAAAAAGATATGAGAGAATTGGAATAACGACCATTCCGAAAGGTTCTCTCTTGATGTGCGGCACAGGGTCGAGGGTGACCTGGCCGTGCAGGTAGGCTGTCGGGTCGCCGAGCTTCAGGGCGGCAAGACCGTGAGCCGCCTCGTGAAAGACGAAAGATACGAGCAAAACAACGTACCACACTACTGCCAGCGCGAGGTTGTCCATAGAAATTTCTGGGAGCTCCCAATGCTCTGCAAATGACAAGACAGCGATTACCACCCGCCGGGCCGGAGCAGGTCGCTTACGGGCTGGTTCCACCAGTTCGGGTCCCGGAAGTACTGCTTCATCATCATTGCAGCGATGACGCCGTCACCGACGGCGGTGGCAAGCTGCATGGCGGCGCCGATTCTGCAGTCGCCGGCCACGAACACGCCCGGCACTTTTGTGCGAAGGTACGCACAGTCGCATTTTATGAATCCGTTCTCCGTCAGGTCGACGAAGCCTTTCAGGAAGCCGGTGTTCGGAACCATACCAATAAATATAAAGACGCCGTCGCAGGGGAAATCCTCTTCCCGGCCCGTCTTTACGTTCTTGAGTTTGACCGATTCGACTTTGGCTTTGCCCTCAATGGCGGTTGCGACAGTGCTGTATTTGACGGCCAGATTCGAGCCGGGCTGATTGACCTTTTCGAGAAGCTCCTCGGCAAGCACTTTGGTGGCCCTGAATTCGTCTCTGCGGTGTACGAGTGTGACTTTCGCGGCGAATTTTGCCAGGTGCAGCGTTTCCTCGACCGCTGTATTGCCTCCGCCGACGGCGACAACCTGCCTGCCTTTGAAGAAAGGTGCGTCGCAGGTCCCGCAATAGCTGACGCCTGTGCCGGCGGTGCGGAACTGCTCTTCGCCGGGGATGCCGAGTTTACGATAGTCACTGCCCGGGGCGAGAATAACGGCCCTGGCGGTATACTGGTCCTGGTTACAATACACGGTGAGGGTGCCGTCCTGGAGTTTCTCGAGCCTGGTGACTTCGCGGCTGGTCTTTATCTCGGCGCCGAAGTTTTCAACCTGTTTTTGCATTTGCTGAATCAGGCCGGGGCCGTCTATGCGTTCGATGCCGGGGTAGTTCTCTATTCTGTCTGTGTTATTGATTTGCCCGCCGGGCAGGAATTTCTCGATAATCAGAGTTTTGAACCGGTCGCGGGAGGCATAGAGTGCGGCGGCCAGCCCGGCCGGGCCGGCGCCGGTTATGATGCAATCATATTTTTCGGCCATGATAAATACCTTTCAATTGGTTGTCAGTACTGCGGCTGATTCGGTCCCAATATTTTATGTTCCTGCGGAATATAGCGGGCCGCTTCCGGAACTTCCAACAGCACATTTTCCATGGTGGTGCGTTCGAACAGATATATGCCGTCCTCCTTGAGCAGTATTTTTGAAATTCGTTTTCGGCTGTCAAGATACACGCGTTGGGAAGCCCGGCGGCCGTCCAGAAAATTCACGAGAAATTCGTACTGCTGCTTGTCTTCGGGCGGCCCGGAATCATCGGTTCTGGAGACTATCGCCTCGACCGTTCTGCCGTCGGCATTAATTGTCTCGACTATGATTTTCCTGCGGGCGGAATCGAGCATTTGAGTTAAGACCAGGTCCAGCAGGTACTCTGGTATGGAAGAGAAGCCGGGCTTATAACTGACCTTTTCTGGGCTTTTGCCTGATTCAATGACGGTCAGCACACCGCTTTTTTCGAGGACCAGTTCCGTACCGCCTTTTTGGCGCGGCGCGGCGTATTCGCTTTTCCAGGCAAATTCAGTGAAGCTCTCGTCGGATTGAAAAGACATCAGTTGTTCGCGACCGTACCTGCCGCGAATATATAACAGACCTGTCGATTGTATATTTAGTCTGGCGTCGGGAGCCGCTTCAATGAATACGTCCATTGTGAATCCGGTCGTCTGGCCCCTCGCGTTCTTAATCAGGAAAAAAGACTTGCGACCCATGCTGTCGAGGAAGCTGGAGATGCCCTTGCGTTTGATTTCCGCAACAATGTCTCTACCCGCCCTGAGGGGCCCGGTGTATCTTGATGAGCTTATAAAGTGTGCTATTACCAGACCTGCCGCCAACAGGCCCAGCAGCACTATGTTATAGGTCTGATGCTTTCTTGTTGCGGGAGTTTCGTCCATATATTGGCAGATGATAATTCCTGAGGGCGTTTTTTGCAACGGTGGATTCGGATTACACGCTTGTTAGGGTGCCGGACGGCGGCCGCAGGCGGTGGTCCGTGGTTTTCGGGTAAGGTGAGAGCCCCGTCGAATTCGGCTAAAACTTATTTTGCTGATAGCCGATTTATTGTTATATATTAGATAAGGAAGCGTGTGCCGAATGGCGCCTGGTATTCTTAAAAGGACCCTGATTAGGGGGGCTGTTTTGCGGTTTCTGGCAAAACGGGAATCCAAACAGAGAGTGCGTATCGCAAAGCATCTGGCCGTGGGGGTTGATATGAACGAAGTAGCCGTGCTGGAAGGGGCTCAGCCGAGGAAAATTCTTGAGGTCGCAATAGAAAAGAAGGTGCCTGCCATCATGACCTACCTTTCGAGAGGAAAGTGGCATGTTGCAAAGGTGCTGCTTACCGAGCTTGGCGCCTGCAACCTGAGCGTCCACGTTCTGCCCACCCAAAAACCACATCCGATAAACATACGGATAGACCAGCCGGTCGGCGTGTCGCTCAAGCACGGATACGGCAAGTTTATCTTTGAGACAAAGGTAGTCGGTCTCGAGCCGTCACCCGATGCAGCCAAAGGCGGAACAATAGTCCTTGCGGCGCCGGACCGGATTGAGATAATCCAGAGAAGAAGCTATTTCCGCGTTGACGCGCCGAAGTCATTGAAGGTGAATGTTCTGCTCTGGCATCGCAAGCAATATGACAATGGCGCAGCGGGTAACGGTGAATGTCTGGAGGCCGGTGATGACCGGCTGGCGACCGGCCGTTACTGGCAAGGCAGGCTTATTGATATCTCGGCCGGCGGCACACAGGTAGCAATTGATTCCGGGCAAGACCGGGACTTCAGAATAGGGCAGTTCGTCGGGTTGCGATTTACGCCGGCGCCTTATGAAACGCCGCTGATGTTTAATGCCCAGATTAGAAATATTCTACCAACGGCAGACAACAAAAGTTTCTGCCTCGGGCTTCAGATTGTGGGTCTGGAAGCAAGTCCCGAAGGCAGGGAGGTCCTGCAGCGGCTCTGCAGTGTTGTCGAACGTTATTATAAGATGAACCAGTCCGATGCCCAGCAGCAGGACATTCAGCAAACCGCAGTCGCTACGTAGAGGTTTGCCTGAGGGCCTGTTTTTCAGCCGGTCAGCGTTCGCTATTCCACGACGTTTGGCGCTTTAATTTCACGCCTTATTGCCAGACGGGAGCCGAGCAGCTTATAATAAAACCATCTGGCGAATCCGCTTGCGGCAAAACCACAGAAAATCAGTACGAGGGCCGCTTGTCTGCTCCAGATAATAAGCCCGAGGAACAACAGCGCCCGGATAAAATGGGCAAAAGGCTTCTTGCCCCTTATGTACTGATTCAGGATATGCGGATACCTGATTCTGCTGACCATCAGCACCGCGATGCCCAGAACCACGAAGGGCAGGATATACATGATGGCGTTTTCACAGATTTCATACGCCTGCGTGTTTTTGGTATATAGCTCTGGCAGCGTTTCCTGATGGAAGATTACCAGACTGACTATGACCCCTGCGGCAGCGGGGCTGGGCAGGCCCATGAAGCTCATGTGGGCGGACTCGTCCTGCTCATTTTCGACATTGAACCTGGCCAATCGAATAGCGGTGCAGCTTATATATGCGGCGGCTACCAGCCAGATGAATCGGTGCAGCAGACTCGCCAGGCCCGGGTTTAGCCCCGTAGAACCGGCCAATTTGTATTCGAGGACTTTGAGCATTAGGAACGCCGGGGCCACGCCGAAGCTGACGATGTCGCAAAGACTGTCGAGCTGGCCTCCGAAGCTGGAAGTGCTCTGGCTCATTCGCGCGACGCGGCCGTCGAGCATGTCGGCAATCATAGCCAGCAGGACCATATAGCCGGCCATGGCCAGACAGGACCGGCCCCCAAAGACAACAAACGGCGTGCCGGGTTCGCCTGTGAACTGCCCCAAGCGAGGGGCCGTGCCTTTACCGGCAAGCACAATTGCCGCAAAGCCGCATACGCCGTTGAGAATAGTTATCAGCGACGGGAGTATGGTGATGTATTTTAACCTTTGTCTGCGCACCCGGCGCAACAGGCTGTCCCTGGCCGCTTCTGTTCTGAACCTGGGCATTATTCATACCTTACAAGAGGTGACAGGCCTGCTTTGACCTTCTCACCTATTCGGACCAGACACTTTGCGTTTTCACGTACGGGCAGATACAGTTCGGTCCTTGAGCCGAATTTTATCATTCCGAACCTTTCACCGCCAGCTAATTTTTGGCCTTCGCTGGCCGCACAGACAATTCGCCGGGCGATGGCGCCGCTTATCTGCCGGACAATCAGCCTGTCTTCGGGGCTGCCGGTCCTTACGAGGGCCAGGGCGTGGGATTCGTTAACGCGTCCGGCCTGCGGCTTCATTGCGTTTTTGTATTTGCCCGGTCTGTGGGTCATTTTCTCGACCCTGACATCGCAGGGGGCGCGGTTGATGTGCACGTCGAAGATGCTCAGAAATATTCCGATTCGCAGGGCGGAACCCCCTATAAAGTCCTTTTCATCAACAATCTCGATGTCGGTTACCCTGCCGTCGGCAGGGGCCAGCAGAAGGCTCTTATCCATGGGTATGGTTCGGTCCGGGTCGCGAAAAAAAGAAAGAGTCCATATTAGAACGATGGCAAAGACTATTTCTATCAGAACAATTCCCCAGCCCGGCAGGGACTTTGGCCAGACAAGAGGAGCAATCGCCATTATTGCAAGCTCTATTGCCGGAAATGCGGCCACCTCGGGCAACCCGTACTTGGTCAGCGGAATTCTCATGAAAAGCTATAGTAATCTCGGCCCGGCCGAGATTCAACAAAAAAGGCTGCCCTTCGAGGTTCAGCCTTTTGGAGGAGGAATTACTATGTGCTTTTGTTTTGTCTTTTCTTTGTGTTTGTACTTTATTAGACAGACGCCGGACGCGAAAGTTCCGGGGTCTTGGAAGAATTTTCGGAGGTTTTTGAGTTGCCCGGGTTGAAAAAAAGAAAGGCCGACCCAGGGGGGGTCGACCAATTGGAGGAGGATGACACAGGATTATTGCTGCCTGCGGAACTTTCCGGCCGCGAGAGCCGAGGTTCTTGTTCCTATAATATATAGACGCGAAGAGGACCAAAAGGTTACAGGATTTTTCAAAAAATCTTTGAAATTTCCGCGCAAGAAGCCGTTTGGGAATAAAAAAGGCCTATCCGAACGGTCTCGCGTGTCCGGGTAGGCCTTATATGTCGGTCTACTCTTGTGTGTCGGGCACGGCAACAAGCTCGGCATGCGGGGCGAATTTAATCTCGCCCGAGTCATTAAACCACTGTTCCCACAATGCTATTGCCTTCTCATTCTGCTCCGCCGTTGCCTCGGGGTCGTAACCGAAATTCTGACCTGTTATGACTTTCAGGCGGTTGATCATCATTGCAAGGCTTTGTCTCTTTCCGGGGGTTTCGTGACATCCTTCGAGGAGTCCGTCGCCGCAACGAAGTGGGTCGTCCGCGAAGTCAAACAATCGCGCTCCTTCGATGTGTCTCAATGCGTCGATCATTACCGGCAGAGCTACCTCAAAATCTTGTCGCGCCATTTCTTCCATGCCTTTAGCTGCGTACGCAAAACCCCGGGCCAGATGGCAGTAATGTGGCACTATCTCAAACTTACCGAACATATCAATAACTTTTGAGAACCCGTAGATTGCCGCGTTATGTTCGCCCAATTCATAATGGGCGCGGCCCATCCAGAACCACGCCCAGTTGCGCAAAGGTTGAATCTCAACCACCCTTCTAAACAGTTCAACTGCTTTCTCGTATTCACCCTTAGCTGATGCGCCTCGTGCCTCATTGAATCTTTTCTGAGCCACTTCCCCGCTTCTCATCCACTCAGGTTCCGGTTTCTCCGGGGCACCGGGCCGCTTGTCCACAAACGTCACTCCACCTGGAATAGTGGGGATGTCAAAGGTTCCCTCCGGCGGTTCCTCATAGCTGATTTCATAAGCTCCCATAGCAATGGGAAGCTTGGTTTCGGGATCGATATAGCAATCCTGATTCGACTTGAGCCATCGCACCCGATGTGCCTTGCTGCCCCAGTAATCGGCATTTTTCTCGATTGTCACACTGCCTCTGCCGGCCAAATCTTCCAAAAATTCGCCAAGGTTCCATATCCAAGTATATCGTTGTCCGTCCGGGCCGTATAGGAGCACGGTGTTCTTGTCCTTGTAGTATATGAAGATGTTCTCGAGATTATCCACCACTAAGAAATTCGGCGGCGTATCTTGACGGTACCGAGCTTGGACTCCATCCGGCCCGATTTCAATCCACCTTTCATCTTCGACCTGTCCAGCTTCGCCACGGCGCACGATATGCATGTAACGAACGTTCTTTAAGGCTTCTATGGTTTGTTCCAGAGCGTAAGCGGGTGCGGTTAATTTACCCAAAAATGTCACTGATAGCACCGCCGCGACAATTACCACCGCGGCGGCGGCAAATTTGCTAAACCTGTTCATGACTAATCTCCTTACAATGATTGTGGTTCTTGCTTTTTCGACCTTGTGAGCCTTGGGGGTGGGTATTGCCTCAATGCGGTCCATTACATTCTCAACAAGGGACTCATCAGAGCCTATTGCCCGGCGCAGGTCCTCTAACTGTTTTTCAAGGTTATTCTCGGCGGTCATTTTTCCGACTCCTTCAATATGGTTCGCAGGCGTTTGTGCGCCCGCGAGAGCTGTTTGGTTACGGTGCCCACGCCTCGGCCGAGTATGGTGGCGACATCTCTGACACTGTGGCCGGAGAAGTAACGAAGCATTACAACCTGCTTTTCTCCTTCCGGCAGCTTTATGACTGCGGCCAAGACCCTCTGTTTTTCTTCATCAAGGCGGCCATCAGTGCTCTCAATCGGAAAACCGTCTTGTTGCTCAAGGGCAGCTTCCTTGGGTTTTTGGCCGGCCATATTCAGTGCGCATCGGTAAGTGATTTTCATCAGCCAGGGGCCGAAAGCTTCGGGCCTGCGCAGGCCGGCCAGATTCTCGTATGCCTTAATAAAAGCGTCCTGAGCGGTGTCCTGCACCGATTCGTGGTCGCCGAGCACGTCCATCGCCACGGCCCGAACCGGCCGTTCGTAACGCTTTACGAGCGCCGCGAAGGCCTGCTTTTGGCCCTCTAAGACGGCATTCACCAATTCTGCGTCTGATTGCACCTTACCGACTCTCCATACAGAAGCGCTTCTACTATTAAGAGCGAAAAAAGGACCAGAATGCGACATGAAAATCTTTTTCAATGCATAATTGGGCTGCTGACGCAAACAAGGCGGTTCATTGGTGAGGTGTTCGTCGCAAAGGTTTTACACAAGTTTTACTTTGTTAACAAGAAAAACTCTGAGAGAATAGGCTCGGGCAACAGCTTCGGAGATGGGCTTGTTGATTGACGTGATGAGCCATATCGGGGGCAAGTCAATTGCAGGTCCGTCTGTACGTGGAGTGCGGACCCGCCATGAGAAATGGAATTATAAAAATCGCTGCCGCGGCAATGGTGATATTGTATATGGGCCAGAGCGTCTGTGCGAAGAGGCCTCAAGCGGGCAGCGCCTATAAAGATGTTGTGATAGAGAACGTTCCGCATGTGAGAGAGAGGCCCGACTTCTGCGGTGAGGCATGCGCGGAGATGTACCTGCGCAAGCTGGGCAAAGACATCAGGCAGGATGACCTGTTCAATCAGTCGGGCGTTGACCCTCTTAGCGGGCGAGGCTGTTTTACAAGGGAGCTCGTACAGGCTTTGCGAACGATTGGGTTTGAGACTGGTGATGTTTGGTATAAGATTGACGCCAATGAGAGTAACCGGCAGATAGAAAACCAATTTGAGGCGCTGCACGCCGACCTCGTTGGGGGCGTCCCCTCGATTGTATGCATGCATTACGACGATAAGGGGAAGGCGAGCGAGCATTTTCGGCTGGTGCTCGGGTATGACTCGAAGAAAGACGAGGTTGTTTATCACGAGCCGGCAGAGGCGGCAGGGGCCTATAGGCGGATGAAGCGGCAGGAGTTTTTCGAGCTTTGGCCTTTGAAGCATGAGGCGAAACGCCGGATGGTCGTTCGAATTCGGCTCAAGGCAGGGCAAATCAGAGCACCCGGCCCGGCCACAGGCTTTACAAACGCCGACTATGCCCAGCACGTGATGAAGCTCAAAAGGCTGATTCCCAATGACGGTTTTACGGTCATTCTGGAAAGACCGTTTTTGGTTATCGGTGACGAGTCGCCGGCTATGGTCAGGCAGCGCTCGGTTCAGACGATTAAGTGGGCGGTTGATAAGCTAAAACAGGATTATTTCGAGAAGGATCCTGCCGATATTATTGACATCTGGCTGTTCAAAGATGAGAAAAGCTACAAGAAGTATGCGTGGGAGATTTTTGGCGACCGGCCGGACACGCCGTTCGGTTATTACTCACACGAGCATAAAGCGCTAGTAATGAACATAGCGACGGGCGGGGGCACACTGGTGCACGAGATTGTTCATCCCTTTATGAGTGCGAATTTTCCGGAGTGTCCGGCCTGGTTCAATGAGGGGCTGGCGTCGCTGTATGAGCAGTGCCGGGAAAAGGACGGTCGAATCCGGGGGCTGACGAACTGGCGGCTGGCGGGGCTGCAGAAAGACATCCGCGCCGGAAGTGTTCGCTCCTTTGAAGAACTGACCGCCGGCGGCGAACACAGATTCTACGGGGGCAATAACTACGCCCAGGCCCGGTATCTGTGCTATTATCTGCAGGAGAAGGGGCTGCTGGTCAGGTTTTACCATGAATTCTATGCCAACCGTGAAAAGGATCATGCGGGTTACCAAACGCTCAAGAGGGTCCTGAGCGAAGAGGATATGGATGCGTTCGGCAAGCGGTGGGAGCAATTTGTCCTGGAACTGACATTTCCGTAGCCGAGGTCGCCGTAGCTGCACAATTTTTTTTGAGTTTCCCAAAAAAGAGAGTTGACAGCTTAGTTAAGTGGTCGATAGTATATATATAAACCATGTCCGAGTGGACCGCACCGCAGGAGAAACAGATGGCCTTGGAACACGAGTTGGGTCTTAGAAAGCCAATAGAACTGCTGCCCCACGAGGCGCTGCTGAACATCTACTATACGGCCTCGTGCCTGAAAAAGCGTGCCGACGAATTCCTTCGCGGTTTCGGTCTGACGGATGTCCAGTTCAACGTTATGATGCTGCTTTGGTATCAGAGCGGCCCGGAAGGGGGCCTGAGCCAGGCGCAGCTAAGCGATATGATGCTTGTCAACCGGGCGAACGTTACTTCACTGATAGACCGGATGGAAAAAGCGGCCCTGGTTGCTCGCACGGCCTCGCCGGGTGATCGAAGATACAACATTGTGAAAATGACGAGTCGGGGCAAGAAGCTGTTTGCAAAGGTCGAGCCCCTGTATGCAAGGCAGGTTCAGGAGATCATGGCGGTGTTCAAAGCAGGTGAGCAAAAAAGGCTTGTAGCGATGTTGGGAAGGATTCGCGGCGAACTCGCTCGGTGATCGTGCGGAGAAAAGCAATGGTTTACAGAAGCAAACGGCGTTTGGGGATACAGTTGACATATTAACAGTATATATAACAAGTATTTTGAAGGGGAAAAGAAATGAAGCAGGGCTTTGGGCTGAAGAGTGCGAAGGGGAGTCGGAAGATATCACTCGTTTTGCTTGCGGTATGCGGGCTGTCGGTGATTGCGGCGTTTATACCTTTGATTGGCAGGGAAGGGGGCGGGTTATCGCCGGCGGGAATGCTGCTTTGCCTGCTGGCAGGCAGTTGTCTAATCCTCGCATTTGTGCACACGTGGCGAAGGGCGTGGAAGTTCCTGGTCCTGCTGGCTGTGTCCGCGGTGGGTTTTGCCGGCTTTGTAATCCTGCATAACGCGTTTTATGCTCTCGGCCGACGCAGTGACCAGATTATTGTGTTGCACTATCTGTTCGAGGTTCTGCATGCGGGTTGCTTTCTTGTTGCGATTTTTGTGTGTCCGGCAGGTTTTTTGGTCGGCGCAGGCGGCGGTGCAATAACGTGTTTTAGGACCGCACTTTCGGAAGCGAAGAGCGGTCGAAAGGCGGCGTTCATTATTGTTGGGATATGCTGCATAGCGTCGATAGTTGGATTCTTCGCTTTCGTAGCTGCGCGGGCAATTGGTTGATTGTTGTCTTTTTCGATATGAGGTAGGGCGGCAGGAAATGGCAAGGCCGGTGCAAATGAGATGTATCGAGAAACGGGGAAGCTACACGGCGGGAGGAATTCGCTGGGCGGCGAGGGCTGTGGGCGGTCTTCTTGCGGCGCTGGTGTTGTCGATTGTTTTTTGCCACGCATTCAGCCCCGAAGGTCTGCCCAATCCTTTTACCCAGCCAGCCGGCGTGGCCTTTGAACTGCTTGGTTTGGCCATTACCTGGGTGGGGTTGATTGTCGCGTGGAAATTGGAAGGAGTCGGCGGCGTTATGATAATTGCCGGACAACTGGCCTTTCACATCATTGAGAGGAGACTTTGGCTAAGCACAATGGGAGAGTTTTTTGACTTGGCCGGCATTTTGTTTCTGCTAAGCTGGTGGTTGAGCGTGAAATCGGTACAAACGTCTTGCGAAGCACGCGAATGAGAAGGGCCTCGATAATGTGGGGCAACAGAGCCTGGCTCATTGTATGCGTATCTTTTGTTGGTGCGATGTGCCTGACGTCGTGTGAGCGGCCGCCGGTGGGCGCTCTGCACTTTGTCGGCGCAGACCAGGCCGGGGCGGGACAATCACCGGCGAAAGGCCTGGTTGTTGTCACCCACGGCTGGATTGAAAAGGGCCGGGGCGGCTGGCCCGAGGATATGACCCGCCAGATACACAAACGTGCGGACCCAAACTTATGGCTGTGCGGATACTTTGACTGGTCGGAAGGTGCGAAAACGGTCAGTCCGACCGAGGCCGCCAAATATGCTCGCGACATTGCAGGGCCGAAGCTGGCCGAGGAAATCATAAGAACCAAAGGCAACTGGCGGCATATTCATTTGCTTGGTCATTCGTGCGGGTGCTGGGTTGTCAGTGAGGCGGCCAAAATCCTCGCCCCAAAGACAAAGGCAGACTGGCATTTGACTTTTTTCGACGCCTATGTTCCCCCTTCCTGGAAGGAAAGCTCACTCGGCGATGTTAATGCCCCGGCGGATGTGAATTGCTGGGCTGAGCATTATTACACGCGGGACCTGACGCTCGGCTGGACGCAGCAGGACCTGAGCTTTGCGCACAACGTCGATATTACAATTATCGACGGCGTGTTCAGGAACCATAATTTCCCCTGGCAGTGGTATTACGCAACTATCGGCGGACGGTATCCCAAAACCGGATTCACGGGCAAGGCCAAATCGGTTTTTATTGCCGATGGCGTTGAGTACGGCTTTGCGCGCAGTCGGGAGTGCGGCGGCTCGGAGGCGTGGGAGATAAGCCGAGGCCTGCCAATCGGTAATAGGGCGGTAAGACTGAAAAAGGCGGGAGAGTGAAGTGGTTGGTCTTCTCATGCGGGAAGGCGGCGTTTTTGTGGATAGCCGGCTGTCTGCCTTAAGAGTTTCTGCAAGCAGGTATTGACGTCGCGGGCGAAAGTCGCTAACCTCTGGCGGAGAATCACAAACAATAGAAGAAGCAGGAATTCTGTACCTGGTGAAAGGGTAGTTGAGATGCTGACGACGATTGTTGATGTGAAGGGACGGGAAATACTCGATTCTCGCGGCAACCCGACGGTTGAAGTTGATGTATTGCTTGAGGACGGCTCATTCGGTCGGGCGGCGGTGCCGTCCGGTGCCAGCACCGGCGCCCATGAAGCCATTGAGCTTCGCGACACAAAGGCGAAGCGTTACTTAGGCAAGGGCGTGACCGGTGCGGTCAGGAATGTAAATGAGGTCATCGCTCCGGAAGTGCTTGGTCTGGACGCGGCGCAGCAGGAACAGCTTGATAAGTTAATGATTGAGCTTGACGGCACGCCCAACAAGAGCAAGCTCGGCGCGAACGCGATATTGGGCGTTTCTGTGGCGACGGCAAAGGCGGCGGCGGATTCGGCCGGCCTGTTGCTGTACCGTTATCTTGGCGGGTGCAACGCCAACATTCTGCCCGTTCCCATGATGAATATTCTCAACGGCGGAAAACACTCCGACAACAACGTCGATTTCCAGGAGTTTATGATTATGCCGATTGGCGCGGGGAATTTCCCCGATGCCCTGCGAATGGGGGCCGAGGTTTTTCATACCCTCAAAGGCGTCCTGTCCAGGAAAGGCTACGCTACCTCGGTCGGTGATGAGGGCGGTTTTGCGCCCATGCTCAAGAGCAACGAGGAGGCGCTGGAGGTGGTCATGGAGGCAATCAAGAAGGCCGGCTACGAGCCGGGCGAGGACATCTCGATTGCGCTCGACCCGGCCTCGACTGAGATGTACGACGGCAAGACGAAGTCTTATCGGTTCTTCAAATCAGACCCGAAGAAGAAAATCTCCTCCGAGGCGCTGATTGAGCACTGGGCCGGGTGGGTTGACAGGTACCCCATCATTTCCATTGAAGACGGACTGGCCGAGGACGACTGGACCGGCTGGGCCAAGTTGAACAAAAAAATAGGGGACAGGGTCCAACTGGTCGGCGACGACCTGTTCGTGACCAATACCGAGCGTCTGGCAAAAGGTATAAAGCTCGACTGTGCGAACTCGATATTGATAAAGCTGAACCAGATAGGCACGCTCACAGAGACGTTTGAGGCGGTCAATATGGCTCGGCGGGCCGGCTGGACAGCCGTAATAAGCCACCGCAGCGGCGAGACGGAAGATACGACAATCGCTGACCTGGCCGTTGCCACGGGCGCCGGCCAGATAAAGACCGGCTCGCTGTGTAGGACAGACAGGATTTGCAAGTACAATCAACTGCTTAGAATCAGCGAAGACCTTGGCTCGGCCGGGCGATACGCCGGATTTATGTTCAAATAAAATCCAAATGACGGATAGCGTTTGGCACTCGGTTCTTTCTATCCGCTAAGCGCAATTCCAGGTATGCGAAGGCAAAGTATCCTGCGAACGCTTCTGTTTGTCATTTTCTTTAGCATCGGCGCGGCGGCCCTGAGCGGCTCGATACTGTGCGGGGATTTGCTCGAGTACTATACAAACAGGCATTTGCTCAGTTGCGGCAAAGAATCGCTGAACCGGCTGGAATCGCTAAACGACGACTACGATGCGCTGCTCGAACAGGTGCAGAAGGACCCGAATCTTATTAAGCGTATTGCCCCTGTTACGCTGGGCAACGACAGGCCGGATCAGAACACGTATTACCCGGAAGTCGCGCCTGAGCAACTGGATGCCGCCCGGAAGGCCTTGACAGAAGAGCCCGGCGGGCGGGCCGCGAGGCCGGCAATACCCGAATGGCTGAAACGATGCAGCCAGCCGCACCGACGGATAACGTTGTTTTTGGCAGGGGCGCTGCTAATACTTGTCTCGTTTATTTGGTTTGGCGCCGGTGAAGCGACCGACCGCAAAGCCTGACCCGCATATTCCATACGGTTGCTGATTGATAATTTGGCGTGAGCAGTTGTCTGGCGGGCACAGTATAGATTGGAGAGGCGCTCTGCGGCGCAAGCCCGCAGCCCTTTCATTGGATATTGGATTCCCGGCAGGCACTTAGAAGCCTTCCAGCCAGTGCTGACAGAATATCCTGAAATCCCCCCAACCGACAGCTCCCGACAAGTCCAGGTCCGTTCCATCGCAGTCGTTCGAAGCGGCGCAGTTGCTGTTGAGCCAGCGTTCGGCGAAGAATGAATAGTCGCCCAGGTCCACGCCGTCCGGACAGAGAAGGTCGCCCCACATGGATTGCCAGGCCAATTTCGGATAATTCGTGTGTTCACAGATGTCCCAAATGTCTTCCGTTCCGTTCGCCGTCTCTGCCACAAAGTCCCAACCGGCATTGGTAAACGTGCTCTGAGTTTTCATGTTTGCTGTGCTCTCACCGATGACATTAGGGTCTGTTGCATTGCCGATACCGGGTAATGTACCGTTTATCTGGCTGTCCCAAAAACAGGCCGTGTACTTTTCTGAGGTTCCTGTTCCCATTCTTCCCACCAACGCACCGACGGCGTCAGTTCCCTCGGGGCCTTCCACCACGCAGCTCGAATAGCAATAGTTCGTCTCTGTGCCTCCCTGGTTCCTTCCAATAAGCCCTCCGATATAATCTGTTGTCCCTGTAACATTGCCCGACGAATAGCAGTTTGTGACTGTACTGTATATCACGTTGGTGCCAACCAAACCGGCAACACAATCATCGCCGGAGACATTGCATTTTGTGAAGCTCCCTTCGATTTCCGACCAGAAACTGTTTTCGCCCACCAACCCTGCGACCGAAGAGCCTAATATTGGACCGAAAATAAGACTCTCTGAAACATTACCCGTTACAGAGCACCCCGATATCTTACCATACCAGATATTAGCGCCAACAAGACCGCCGATAGCAGTCAAGCCTTGAACATTGGCATTGACGGCATGGCAGTTGATTATGCTACCTCCATCGCTTAAACCGGCCAGGGAACCCACGCCCCAGCCCCAGACCGAGACAACATTCGGGTCAATTAGTGTCAGGTTCCGTATGGAAGCCCCGGCCCCCGTGATACTACATACAAAGCCGAAGTACGACAGGTTCAATAGAGGGTCCGGCTGAATATTGCTGATTGCATGATCGTTGCCGTCGAATGTTCCGGTGAATTCGTAAGGTCTTGGCGCTATCACATAATACTTCGAGCCCTCCAGGTCAAGGTCAGCGGCCAGCTTGAAGTGCTTGTCCATGAGTCTTGAGTTGTGTCCGACACTGTTAAGCTGGTCAGCCGTCGCTATCAAATAAGGATTGCCGACCGTGCCGGAGCCGCCTGCGAAAGTCGGCAGCGGGGGCATGGGCGTAAGTTCATGCCATAAGACAGGGTAACCGCCTCCAGGCGGCATGGCCCAGTCGTCGCTGCCTCCGTTGGCAAGTTCACCGACAAAATCCCATCCCACAGCCAGGTAGGTGTTTACGTCTTGCATCGCTGTTGTATCAAGGCCCGTTGCGGCCGGACTGTTGGGCGTATTACTGCTGGCAACGTCCCAGAAGCAGTTGACCACATGGTCTCGTATAGGGAACCAGTTTGGATCATGATACCCGGAAAACCCTCCGACATTTGTTGTTCCGTTGACCGGACCCGTACTGTAGCAATTCACGATTGCCGTACTGGAACTGTCTCCGATAAACCCTGCCACACAATCGGTTCCCGTAACAGGACCGCTCGCATAACAATCCGCGATATTTGGAAAGCCTGCATATGTAGACGCCCCACCGACAAGGCCGCCGACCTTGTAGGCGCCGGAAACGGACGCCGAAGAACTGCAGCTCGCGATAAAACTTGCCTTGCAAAGTCCTACCAGGCCGCCTACATAGTTCTGGCCGTCAACCGAGCCGCCGATAACGGAGCAGCCTGCAATATTTGCAGAGTCGACATAACCGGCTACCGGCCCCACATAGCTCTGGGAATAATATTTAGTATAAATATCAGGAGAAATAACCTTCAGGTTCCTTATGGTAGCGTCATATACGTATCCGAAAAGCCCTATATAATTATCCTCATGCGAAGATGTTGCGAAATAAGAGAAATCGCTGATGCGGTGGAAATTGCCGTCGAACACTCCTCCGAAAGGACTACCGGTGGGCGGTGCAGAGACGCCGATCCTGTTATAGGAGTTCCCCGTATGTTCTGCCAGCGAGATATCCGCCATAAGTTTGTAATGTTTGCTCCAGCGACTGGGATATAACCCGATGGCGTTAAACTGCTCGCCCGTCCATATCTGATACGGGTCGTCCGGTTCACCTGTGCCCCCGCCGAAAATAGGTTCGTATTCCACCTCAAGCGTCGGCGCACTGGGAGGCCAGCCTAAATCTTTGCTCCAGAAGCTTGCCCTTTGCTGCAGCCCCTCATCTGAGCTTATTATTCTGACACTGTAAAAACCGTCGACGGCATAATCGGTGTCCACATCTTCGGTAACATCCCAGAACGTCTCATCGCCGCTTACTAAACTCCTGTTGATAGGTATAGGTGGTGCAGAGGCGTTGCCCGGCTGCTTGTTCCAGGTGACCGTTGATTCATCCCAACGGTCAGAAGCCCGAAATACGTCCAGTTGTGGCGCAGGGATGCTGATAAAACTATTCTCAAGACGCAATTTTGCGCCTATCACAACCTGGCCCGGCGGAATACTCGAAAGGTCGAACTTTATGAATGCGCGGTAAATCGAACCGCTGCTCATACCACTGGTAATTGCATTACCGCTTCCGTAATTCGTATCCGGGTTTGCACTGTTCGCATAGGTATCTTCAATCGCCTGTAAAGAAATAAGGGTTCCGCTGATCTGGCGGTTGCCGAAATCCCTGTCGGTCAGAATACTGTCAGTTTCAATTGTTTCGGTATATCTGCCTTCGTCGCCCGGATGAGTTTGATGCCAGCCGGCCTGATGGACTTCATCGACAGCATATAAACCGGGCGCCAGACCGGTAAATTCGTAATCGCCGTTGCCGTTAGTGACCGATTTTGGCTCTCCCATGTCCCACTGCCTGTTGCCGTTGGTATCGAGATATATTTCCCAGCCTCCGATACCAGGCTCGCCTGCATCCAAGTTCCCGTCCTCATCCAGATCGTTGAATTTCCTGCCCCTTATAATACCATTGTCACTGGTCAGGACAGTTATCGTATAGTCCTCCACCTCACCATAGCTGGTACTGCCGCAGGGGTTTATCGCTTCTTTCCAGAGTATCCGCACGCGCATCCGCGTGCTGCCCAAAGCGGCACCCGCCGGCGGCGTAATCGTACCTGCAAATGTTATCACGCCTCCTCCCGGCGTCGTCTGGTCCGGGCTGACGGAAATCGTCTCAGCAGCATCGTCGAAATCCTCGTCCTGATTCCAGTCAACCCACACGCCGCAATAATCATACTGGTCATACGGGTAGTAGTTCGTCACGATTATCTGATAGCCGGTCCCTATCTCCATCGTCGTGGAAAGATTGGTATAATCAGTGTAGTTGCTCCCCCCCGTTGCATTATCGATATCCCCCACCTGCACCCTGCTTATGCGCTCATAACCATAATTGTTCCCCCAGGCATCACAATACGCCCCTCGAGTCGGCGCATTGAAAAGGCAGACGGCAAGAAGTGAAAGAACCGCCGTTTTTAAGTGGGAGTTTTCGGCCCCGGCGGCTCTGCTGCGTTTCATTACTGAGATTCTCTGTAACCGGCTCATCTTTAGCCCTCCTTTCCCGGCTAAGTTTCTGCCCCGTTCGGGCTGGTAAATACGAATTATTCTTTGGGTGTGGGGGAAAGCCCGGCATGAAACGCAAGCCGGTTTTTCTCCCCACGCTGCCGCCTTCTTTAAAAGGCATTAAACAGATTGTACCTGATTGAAGCGCGCATATCAAACAAAAATTATGGGACGTTTCTCACTGGCCGCCGCCACAGGCTTTGGGGCTGCGCAAGTATGCCGGGCTATGCCCCGCGCAAGCTCAGGCAATGGACCGGAATATCTGGCCCAAGACGCGCGGTTTTTGCAAATTGAGTCGCAGTATTGTTGTAGGTTATTGCCGTTAAGGTGGTCGCGAAAAACGGCAAAAATACCGCTGAATATTCAGGCTAATGGTCTTGTTCGAACCGCAGAAGCTTCAGGCCTGTTTCCTCGTCCTGTTTGCGTTCGGCTTTCAGGCCGGTCAGTTCGATTATCGTAACTTCAAGAACGAGGAAGGTTTTCGCTCCCCCCCTCGGGCAGCCCACGATAGTTTCGTCGCCTCTGCCGATTGCCGTATGGATATGCAACTTTGGGCCTTCGTCGTCGCAATATATGGTGCCCACGCCGAGCACTTCGCCCGGGCCGACGAAATCCTTGACGTTGCCGACTATTCTGGGCTTTTCTGCTTTTGGCCCCACAACCACGTTAGCTTCCCGGAATCCGCCTGTAATCAGCACGGCGGCCGACCTGATATTCTCCTTGCGCGAGAGCTGCTCGATGCACTGATAGAGGTCTTCACCTTCGAACAAGCGTGCTGCAATCACTCGAGCTGGTTTGCCGACTGCGTACTCCATTTTTCGACACAGCCTCAGAAAGCATTGCCGCATTGAGCGGCTCTGTCAGCCGGAGATACTCTGTTCCAGGGCGGCGAGTATGGTTCTGGCTTTGGAGATTCGGTTGCCGGTCGGCCCCTGCCAGTGCAGGTCCGCATTCTGCTTGATAAGGTCCTCAACTCTCTTGCAGCCCAGAAGCACAGTGGCGTGGTTCTTGTTGCCCATGAACCGGCCGATCTCACAGGACGACATCCTGGTATGCTTTCGGGCAAGATACATGCTGAAATGGCGGGCCAAGGCCACGGTTCTGTCCTTTTTTGAGGAGTGTATGTTGGCGGGCGTTATACCGAAATAAGTGGCCACGGCCGATTCGATGTCTGATATGTGTACGATGGGGTCCGTCCTGGCCAGATGCTCGGCCAGAATCTCCCTGGCCATCTCCAAAGTCGGCTTCTGGTTCTGCAGCGATGCGAATGCGATTAGTTTCAGCATGGCCCCTTCCAGTTCGCGCACGTTGGTTCGCAGGCTTTCAGCGATGTAACGGACTACGTTTTCAGGGAGGGGCTTGCGCATTGCTGTTGCGTACTGTCGGCAGATTTGGCAACGAGTCTGAAAATCGGGAGCATCAATCCTGACGACCATCCCTGAAACGAACCTGTTAACCAGCTTTTCGGACAGTTGGCCGATCATCTTCGGATGGGCGTCGGAAGCCAGCACGAGCTGCTTGCCCGCCAGGCTGATTGTATTGAAAGTATACAGGAATTCCTCCTGTGTTGAAGGCTTGCTGGCCAGGAAGTGTATATCGTCGATTGCCAACAAGTCCATTTGTCGCAGTCGGCGGCGAAAAGCCTCCAGCTTTTTTGTCTTCAAGGCCAGCACAAACTGATTGGCAAAGTCCTCCGCTGACAAGTACGACCAGTTGGTTTGAGGTCGGGTTGAACATACCGCATTGCAAATCCCTTGCAGCAGGTGTGTCTTGCCGACCCCGTATCCTCCGTGAATAAACAGCGGGTTAAAAGGACTTTGCTGCTCGTTGACGACCGCCGTCGCAGCGTTGTAGGCGAGCTGGTTGGACGAGCCGACAACGAATGTTTCCAGCGTCAATTTGAGCCTCTTTTTCGGAGGCTGTACTCTGGTTCTGCGGCTGAGCGTTTGGTTTTGCGTCTTTTCCACAAGTTGCGCCTGTGAATCCAGTTGCGGTTGTCTCTGGCAGCCCGATAGTTCGGGGTCGATAGTAAAAGTAATCTTTCGACCGGCTCCGGTAGCGGCGTGAACCGCCTGGCTGATTTCATTCAGGAAGTGGCTTTCAAGCCAGCCCGCAATAAAGAGATTGGGAACTCCTATCTTCAGGTATTCATCGCTAAGTGTGAACTTGGTTGAGTTTTTGAACCATATCCGAAACTTCTGCTGGCCGACCCTCTCAGTAATAGCTTCGTTAAGAGCACTTATTTCATCCGTGATTGTGCTGTGCATTACAGTCTCCCCTTTCAGGCATACCCACTTTGTGGTATTTTACGGAACGAAGTCTCTGCACCATATTTTTGCTTTAAGTCAAAGAACCACTTTGCTGCAATTATAGACACTGTGAAAACATATCAATATGATTTTGCTCAATTTCTTTTCCACTCGATAGAGGTCGTTGCGAACAAGGGCTTTGCGCTCGAAAAAAATTTATTTTGAACAACTTTTACACAGCGCAAGTCTATTTTGTGGAAAAGCTGTGAATTGACTTTTCAAATTCGGGTCAGTGACGCCTTGTCTAGTCATCTAACTTGACGAACAGGTCACCGGGCCGGGTTTGCCGGCCGTTGACAAAGGCCTCGAAATCCATAAGCGGACTACCTGCCGGTTTGAGTCTCGTAATCCTCAGCGCGTTCTGCCCGCAAATTACGTTGAGGTTTTCATCAAGCGTTCCCGCCGGCAGTCCGGACGGGTTTGATGTTTCGATTGTGCGGGCCGCTGCTATGGTTACCCTCTGCGACTTCATGGTTTTTTTTGACATATAGGTCGCCGAGGCGCCGGGCCAGGGCCATAGTCCGAGTATTTTTTTCCGCAGAGTCTCGGCCGACTCGGCGAAATCCAGGAAGCCGTCCGACTTTTTCAGCTTCGGCGCCAGAGTCGCGCTGGAGTGGTCTTGCCTGGTATAAACGACGGTACCGGCATTTATTTGGTTCAGCGTTTCCAGCAGCAGCGGCGCCGCTATTTGAGCCAGCCGGTCGTGAAGCTCGCCGGCTGTTTCGTCGGGGCCAATATGGGTCTTTGCCTGCGCCAGGATATCGCCGGCGTCCATTTTTTCGGCCAGACGGATTATGCTGATGCCGGTTTGTGTTTCGCCGTTAATAACCGCCCAGTTTATCGGCGCGGCTCCACGATATTTCGGCAAGAGCGAAGCGTGGACGTTTATGGCCCCCTTGGGCGGCAGGTTTATGACGTCGTGTCCTATTTTCTGGCCGAAGGCAATTACCACAATCACGTCGGGTCCAAACTCAGCAATTTTACCTGCGATGGCAGATGCATTTACATTATCGGTTTCGATGAAGGGTATGGAGTGTTGCGCTGCCCAGCGCGCTGCGGGGGTCGGACGAGTTTTTCTGCCCCTTCCGGCCGGTTGCGTCGGTTGGGTAACGATAAAACACAGGCTGTGGGTCGAACCGGCCAGAGCATTCAGACTCTCAATACCGAAGTCACCGCTGCCGAGATAAACTACCTTCACTTTTTTTGTCCCAAAAAGCACTCAAGAACCATTATGGTCTTATGACTTGTACGTTTGTTACTCGCATTCTTGTCTAAGTTTCTTGAGCTGTTTGCGATGGACGATTCTGGCTGTCTGGCCCATCCGGTTGACGATAGTTATTCCCTCGATATGGTCGTATTCGTGCTGCAAAGCTCGTGCGTAAAGCCCTTCAGCCTCTTGCGTGAACAGGTTGCCGTCGAGGTCGGTGGCGGTAACGGAGCATTTTTTGTATCTTCGAATCTTCGTATGAACGCCGGGCACCGACAGGCACCCTTCGTCTGTTACCTGAAGCTCATCGGTTGTCGGGGTAACGGTCGGGTTTATATAGACTTTCACGCCCTCCTTGGTTGCATCGAGGGATATGATAAAAATCCGCAGCGGCACGCCCGCCTGCGGCCCCGCCAGGCCGACACCCTTGTTTTCCAGCATAATATCAGTCATCTTCTTAACGAGGCGGACAATACTGTCGTCTATCCGCTCGACAGGCCGGGCCCGTCCACCAAGAACCTCGGCGGGGTAGTGCGTAATACTGCAGTTTTCAACATCTATCACGTTATCTATTCCTCAATAAGAAGCAGTCGCCAACATGACGTTTATTTATCGTCGAATTCGTCGCCGGCGAAAATGTTTCCGAGGTAATGTTTTCTGACAGTCTGATTTCGCACTATCTCAGCCGGTTCGCCGGCCCCTATAACCCTGCCGTGGTCGATAATGTAGGCCTTGTCCACCACCTCGAGCGTCCGTTCCACGTTGTGGTCGGTAATGAGAATGCTTACGCCGGAGGCAACGAGGCGGCGAATCTCGCCCTGCAAATCCTCGACGGCGATGGGGTCCACGCCGCTAAAAGGCTCGTCGAGCAGAATCAATGAAGGGTCTGTTACCATAGCGCGGGCGATTTCAAGTTTCCTTCGTTCGCCGCCGGACAGAAACCTTCCCTGGCTGTCGGCGACCTCGCTCAGCCCGAAATGTTCGATAAGCATCCCGGCTTTGCGGTTGCGTTCGGCTTTTGTTACAGACATCGTCTCAAGAATGGCGTAGAGATTGTCTCTGACGCTCAGACGCTGGAAGATGCTCGGCTCCTGAGAAAGATAACCCATGCCGAGCCGGGCCCGCTTGTACATCGGCAGCGTGGTAATATCGCGGCCCTTGAATAGAACCGAACCGCCGTTGGGGGTAATCATGCCCATAATCATTCTGAACGTGGTGGTCTTTCCCGCGCCGTTTCGCCCCAGCAGCCCGACAATACTGCGCTGAGCGATTGCAATCGATATCTCATTGACAACGGCCCGCCCGGAATATCTCTTTACCAGCCCGTGAGTTTCAAGAAGCGTCATATCCACCAAACATCACCAGGGTAAATACCGTATAGCCACTAATAGGGTACAGCCCCGCGCGAAAAACGTAAAGCCAAAAACTTAAAATCGAAGGGCGGTGTGTAAAAAGAAAGCGCCGTGTGCAATAAGAGGTCTTCGGAAACGCCGCCTGAGAGGGCTTTTTCCAAAAACCAATAAATATTCTGGCATCTTAGCTGTGTTTCTGCTATTAAGTAGTCCCTTGCGAAGGACAAGAATTATGTTTTCTTTTGAGAGCCTATGTTTGCTGTTATAAGTGATATACATTCGAACCTGGAAGCGCTTGAAACGGTGCTGGCCGACATTGAAAGCCGCGGCATAAAGACAATCTATTGTCTTGGTGATGTTATCGGCTACGGGCCAAACCCCAAAGAGTGTCTGGACCTGATTATACAAAAGACCAAATGGTGCGTTTTGGGAAACCATGATTACGCCGTATTCTATGAGCCGACGAACTTCAACTACGGGGCCGAACAGGCCAGCTTTTGGACTCGCGGCGTTTTGGAGACGGAGCAGGAGCCTAAAAGCCGCAACAGAAGGTGGAGCTTTTTGGGCGAGCTGCCGATGAGGCGGAGCCTCAAAGCAAAGCTCGGAGTAAACACGGCGGCAATAGACTTTATCCACGCATCGCCCAGAAGGCCGATTAACGAGTACATCTTCCCCGACGATGTTTATACCAATCCACAAAAGGTCAGGCTCCTTTTCGAACGGATAAAGCACATCTGTTTCGTGGGCCATACGCATCTTCCGGGGGTTTTTCTTGACGAGCCGGACTTCTATTTGCCCGAGGAGCTCGGCAACGTCTATCCGATTGTTGACAAGGAAAAGGCCATTATCAACATCGGCTCTGTCGGACAGCCCCGAGACAAGGACAACCGGGCAAGTTATGTGTACGTTGATGAAAACGAGGTGCACTTTGTGCGGCTGCAGTACGACCTGGAAACCACGGCCAAAAAGATTATGGCAATAGAACGGTTGGACAGCTTCCAGGCGGAGCGCCTGCGTGAAGGCAGATAAACCGGGGCGTCTCGAACGGGATGCCGGGCGGGCAATACGAATTATGAGAACGGTTTGGGTCCTGATTGTTGTCGGTTTCTTGGCCCTTTGCGGCTGGCTTGTAGCCGAGACGGGCCTCGTTGCGGGTGGTGCGGCCGGCTGGTTTTCCGGCAGGTCCTGTATCCTTTTACAGCAGACAACAGCCGGCGAAAAACCGGAGCGCGCGGATTTACAGATTTCGCCCGATGAACAAGCAGGGGCGGTCGGTTCTGCCGAATTTACGGCTGCCGGCGGTCCTGCCGAGACGGTCATCATAGGTGCAAAGGATCCCTGCACTGAGGACCCTGACATTGGTTTCAAGTTCCAGTTGGAATTAAGCTCGAAAGGCGCCGGCATTATTAGGGGCACCTTCAGCAACGGAGACGGCAAAGGGTTCGATGACCGTGACCCCAGGAATCCTAAGCCGCTGGTAATCCTTTCGCCTGTCGGCGGCGATATTCTTTCGATGGCCAACAGGGAGTTTGTCCTCGTTCGGCAGAATCGCCAGCTAAGCCTGGATATGTTGAGCTGGAAGAGTCTGGGGGTTGAGAAAGGGCGTGACGGTTCCCAAACAGCTCGGTTCAAGGCGACTATTGAGACGTCAGCCGGCGAGCCGGTGGTGAGGTTGATGAAAACCTACACGGTTTATCTCGGCAGCTATCAGGCAGATTGTAATGTAGCGGTCGAAAACCTGTCCGCCGACAGGCAGGAAGTGCGTTTTAATCTGGGCGGGCCGGTCGGAATCGGGAAAGAGGACGCCAGAAGCGATATGAGGAAAGTCGTTGGCGGTTTCCTCGCATCGAGCGGGGAGATAATCTCATCTCGAAAGGATCTGGCAGTTGGGTTTCCAACGACCCTTTTTTCGAAAAAGGTGGGCTTGAAAGACAGTACTGTCAAGTATCAAGAGGCGGTGCGGGGGCGCAATAAAGCCGAAATTCAGAAAGCCCGAGAAGATTTAAGCATAGGCCGCAATCTACCCGGCAGGCAAAGATACGCCCATTTTTTGTGGGCCGCGATAACCAACAAATACTTCACCGCCATCCTCAGACCCGTACCTGAACAGAGTAAGAGCTATTGTGACTGGGTGGCGGACGAAACGAGCTGGTTCTACAATCCTGATGAAGATAAGAGCGCTAATAGCGGGGACGAGACCATAGGGGTGAATTTGAAGATTGCGTCAAACACTCTTGGCCCCGCCGGTCAGGCCGGCTGCGCGATAACGTATAACTTCCAGCTTTATGTTGGCCCCAAGGATAAGAGAATCTTCGATGAAAACGCGGACTACAGGAGGCTCGGGTTCGTCAACACGATAGATTTTATGGCCTGCTGCTGTCCGGAGGCCATGATACGGCCCATTGCCTTTGGAATACTGGCGGCGATGAAATGGATGTACGGCTTCATCCATAACTACGGCGTGGTGATTATCATACTGGTATTTTTGTTTCGGCTCGTCATGCATCCTATTACCAAGAAGAGCCAGGTTTCGATGAGTAGATTCCAGAAGATTATGACCACCCCGGAGGCGCTGGAGGTAAAGAAAAAATACGCCGACAACCTCGCAGAGCAGCAAAGGCAAATGATGCAGGTTTACAAAAAGTACGGCGTCTCCCCCGCAGGTCAGGTTACGGGCATGCTGCCGATGCTTGTTCAGATGCCCATCTGGATTGCGCTGTGGGGCGCCATAAATACGAGTATTGATTTGCGAGGCGCGCCGTTTTTACCGTTCTGGATTACCGACCTTTCGGTCCCTGATGCGCTGTTCAGGTTTTCGGCGGTTAACCTGCCGATATTCGGCAAGGTTGACTCGTTTAATCTCTTGCCGATTCTGATGGGTGTGGCGTTCTATCTGCAGCAGAAGATGATGCCGTCGCAGGCGGGGATGTCGGCGGACCCGAAGGTTGCTCAACAGCAGAAGATTATGAGTATTATGATGGTATTGCTGTTCCCGCTGATGCTGTACGGCGGGCCGTCAGGGGTCAATTTGTACATTATGTCCAGCGTTTTTGCCGGTGTTTTCGAGCAGTATGTTATCCGCAAGCACATTCGCGAAAAAGAGGAGGGTGAAGCGAAGGGTCTGGTTGCCGTGACCAGCAAGACCGGCGGAAAAGTCAAAAAGAAAAAACCCAAGCCGTTTTACAGATTTCACTAACCGGCGGCGGATGCCTGAAACCTTGCCGCGGTATGTTGAGTCCCGATGTACGAGCCTAATGACACCATCACAGCGGTCAGCTCTCCGGCTTCAGAGCAGAGGGTGATTATTCGCGTAAGCGGACCCGACACAATTAAAGTACTGCGGCGGATTTTCAGCCCGTCGGTTTCGAGGGGGCGCAGTGCAATCATACGCGGGCGCGTGGCTGTCGATTCTGAGCTGAAGGTGGATGCAACACTGTATTCGTTTCCGGCTCCCCGTTCCTACACGGGCGATGACGTTGCCGAAATTCACGTCTATACGAACCGCTCAGTGACCGAAGTCCTGATGCGCAATATACTCGGCAGCACCGCTGGAGCGGTGCGGATGGCCGGGCCAGGTGAATTCACCGCGAGGGCATATCTTAACGGCAAGATTGATTTGGCCCAGGCCGAGGCCGTAGGCGAAATTGTCGCCAGCAGTAACAGGTTCCAACTTGCCGCTGCACAGAAGCTGTTGGCGGGGCGGTTGGGCCAAACCATCGCAAAAGCGCAGACGGACATCATGGACTGCCTGAGTCTGATTGAAGCGGGGCTGGATTTCAGCCACGAAGACATCGAATTCATTACCCGCGACGCCGCCGTTGACAGACTTGAGCAGGTAGTAAAGGGTCTGCAAAAATTGTTGTCCGGCAGCATTACGTTCGAATCGGTGATAGATTTGCCGGCGGTGGGAATCGCCGGTGCGCCTAATGCCGGCAAGAGCAGCCTGCTCAACAAACTGCTCGGCAAGGCCAGAAGTATAGTTTCTGAGCAACTCAAGACCACGCGTGATGTCTTAAGCGGGCTGCTGACGCTCAAACACTGTAGTTGCGTGCTATTCGATTGTGCAGGGCTTGTCCGGACACCGGGTAATATTTTCGATGAGCTGGCGCAGCAGGCGGCGACCGAAGCGCTTCGGAGCAGCGCCGTGGTAGTGTTTTGTGTCGATGTATCAAAGGCCGACTACAGCGAAGACGTCGGCATACGCGAACTCATAGAGGCGAAAACTTTGATACCGGCTGCAACAAAATCCGATTTGCTCCCTGCGGATATGCTTGCGGAGCGGGTTTCCATCTTAAACGGATTGTTTGCCGACGAGTTCCTACCTGTGAGCGTGAGAACGAACAACGGCGTGGAACTGTTGCGAGATGCCGTCGACGGAAAGCTTATCGAGCTGACGCTCGGTTCTTCGGAATCCGCAAAGGCGGCACGCTCAGAAGGTAGCGTTGCGCTTACCGCTCGCCACAGGCAGGCCGTCAGCGAGGCGATTGAGAGCGTCGGGGAGTCCATCGGTGAGCTGAAAGCAGGCAGCGAAGAGGTCGCCGCAATGATGCTGAGGGCTGCATACCGGGCATTGTCGACCATTGAACAGGCGAACATCGACGAGCAGATACTGGAGCGAATTTTCCAGCGCTTCTGCATTGGCAAATAAGCCGGGGGGCGAACTGGTACGGGCTTATTTCTTATCTCAAAACCGCCCAATATCTTCAGGCTCGCCCACTCCGGCTTTTCTGCAAACGTCTTATAGACAAAAACCTTTTAAGGAGTCGGTACGCTTTATCTGGCTACTTGTCTTTGGCTTCAAACTCGGCGTCGATTACGTCGTCCCCGCCTTTCCTTTTTACCTCGCCTTCGGGCGGCGGCTCCTGGGCGCCGCCGGTCTGGGCCGAGGCCGCCTGCTTCTTGGCGGCTTCTTCATAGAGCACCTTGCCTATGTCTTGGCTGGCGGTGCTGACGTTATCGATGGCTTTTCTTATCGCGTCGGCACTGTCGCCTTTGATGGCTTCCCTGAGGTTGTTAACGGCGCTTTCGATTTTGCCGCGACTTTCGGAAGAGACCTTGTCGCCGTGCTCCTTGAGTGTTTTTTCGGTCGAGTAAATCAACTGGTCGGCCTGGTTCTTCAAATCGACGACTTCCCGTTTTTTCTTGTCCTCCTCGGCGTGGGCCTCGGCCTCTTTGGTCATCCTCTTTATTTCCTCGTCGCCTAGTCCGGAGCTGGATTTGATGACGATGGACTGCTGTTTGCCGGTGCCGAGGTCCTTGGCGGAGACGTTCAAAATGCCGTTGGCGTCAATGTCAAAAGTGACCTCAATCTGTGGAATACCCCGCGGCGCCGGCGGAATATCGGTAAGCTGGAATCTGCCCAGCGTGCGATTGTCCCTCGCAAATTCGCGCTCGCCCTGCAGAATGTGAATATCAACCGTGGTCTGGCTGTCCGCGGCGGTGGAGAAAATCTCCCTCTTGCTGGTGGGGATTGTGGTGTTGCGCTCAATCAGTCTGGTCATAACGCCCCCGAGGGTCTCGACGCCGAGAGAAAGCGGCGTTACATCCAGAAGCAGGATATCCTTTACACCCGCGTCACCGGCCAGAACCGCTCCCTGAATGGCGGCTCCCAATGCCACCACTTCGTCGGGATTGATGCTTTTGTTAGGCTCTCTTTTGAAGATATCTTTGACAATCTGCTGGACCTTCGGGATTCTCGTCGAGCCGCCGACGAGCAGCACCTCGTTGACATCTTTTGGTGTAAGTTTTGCATCCTCCAGAGCCTTGTAACACGGGCTCTTCAGCCGTTCGAAAATCGGCTCAGAGAGCGACTCGAACTTGCTTCGCGTGATTGTAATCTGCATGTGTTTCGGTCCTGAGGCGTCGGCGGTTATGAAAGGCAGGTTGACCGTGGCCTCAAGCTGGGTGCTCAATTCGCACTTGGCCTTTTCGGCGGCCTCTTTGAGGCGCTGATGAGCCATTGGGTCCTGGCGCAGGTCTATGCCCTCTGTTTTTTTGAACTCGTCGGCAAGGTAATTTATCAGGAGGGCATCCAAATCGTCGCCGCCGAGATGGGTATCTCCGTTGGTGCTGAGGACCTCGAAGACATTATCGCCGATGTCAAGAATCGATATATCGAAGGTGCCGCCGCCGAAATCGAAGACGGCGACCTTTTCGTTCTTTTTCTTCTCAAGCCCGTATGCGAGTGCCGCTGCGGTTGGCTCATTGATAATGCGCTCGACCTCAAGGCCGGCTATTTTCCCGGCGTCCTTGGTTGCCTGGCGCTGCGAGTCATTGAAGTAAGCCGGTACGGTAATAACCGCCTGTGCAACTTGTTCGCCCAGATAATCCTCGGCGGTCTTTTTCAAATCCTGCAAAATCATCGCTGAAATCTCCGGCGGCGTGTGTTCTTTTCCGCGAACGGCGACTTTGACCAGCTCATCGGGCCTGCCGGTAATCCTGTAGGGCACAATCTTTTCTTCCGATGAGACCTCGTTGTGCCGTCGGCCCATAAAACGCTTGATTGAGAATACCGTGTTCTCCGGATTTGTCACCTGCTGATGACGGGCAATCTGACCGACCAGTCTCTCGCCCTTGTCGGTGAAGCCGACCACAGAAGGCGTCAGCCGGGAGCCGGAAGAGTTGATTAGCACCTTCGGTGAGGAGCCTTCCATCAAAGCAACGACGGAGTTTGTAGTTCCCAAATCTATTCCAATTATTTTAGCCATGGTCAAATTCCTTTCGCTATTACTCGTACTTTGTGCTTTTTCTCTTGCTGCCGGCGTGTTGTGTCTTGCCTTGCGAGCAAATGTTCGCACTTTTCTAAGTCGCAGTTGCAAAACACGTGCCAGTAATACGCTTGAGCCGGCTCAATCACCATAAGCCCTTCAAGTATGGTGGGTTAGGTTTTTCGGCTGGATGTCTTTGGAATTCTAAATTGTCAATTTATTGTGCCATTTTGGCAGACACGGCCATCGCGCGACTTTGCGTTTGCCGATGGGGTTGAGCCCGGCGTTGGTTCCTGTCTGACACCGGCGATTTCAAGGTAACGCCATACGTGGCCCGGCCTGCCGACGGACGGTCAACCATCCTGTTTCAGTGCATCACGGATGATTCGTGCTCTCAGCACGTCTCTGTGGGTGGAATCAAGCGGTTTTCCATAGTTTAGCTGCAAATGTGCGGGCAGCGTTAACATGAACAGGCGGTTTATGGTTGCGATGGACAGGGCGCCGCTTTTCTCCGGACGGCCGGCGAGCGTGCAGAGGCTCTCTATGGCTGGTGTTGACGCCCCCATGTTCCGGCGCATGTTGATTCCCAGCCTTAAATGGCTCAGCAGGAACAACGCCTCCTGTGAACTTATAAGGTGAGCGTTTTTCAGCAGCGCCATCGCCCGCGAAATCTTATCGTCGAGTACGTCCACATCTTTGGAGAGCAGTTGATTCCGGGCCGCATTCTCATACTCGATGATTTCAGGGACTACGGTCTTTTCAAATTGAAAGACAATATCCTGCTCCGAGACTCCGAGTGTTACCTGATTCGATATCTGGTAGAAATCACCCGCGGCTTCAGTGCCTTCTCCGAAAAGGCCGCGCACCGCCAGATTCATATCCCTTGCTGCGTTGAAGAATTTCTCTATCTGACCGGTCATCTTCAGGGCCGGCAGATGCAGCATCACCGAAACTCTTATCCCTGTGCCCAGATTGGTGGGGCAGGCCGTCAGGTATCCATAGCGGGGACTAAAGGCGTAATCCACCTTGGCCTCTATCATATCGTCAATATGGTTGATCTGCTGGGCGCATTGACTTAGCTGCAGTCCACCTCTGAGGACCTGGAGTCGCAGATGGTCCTCTTCATTAATCATGGCGGTAAAGAACTCGCGTTCGGCGATAACAGCGCCTCGGGGCCCCTTGCCGAAGGCGTGGTGGCGACTGATTAAATGTCTCTCGACCAGGAAGTGTCTGTCAAGGGTTGACGCCTTGTCCACACTGATGTAGAAAACTTTGTCGCCCAAGTCCAAGGACATCAGGGCATCTCTGAGCTGCCTGAGTATGGCGGACCTTTCGGTGATAGAACAGTGGCTGAGGAAGTTGTGCCCGGCCAGGTTCCTGGCCAGACGAATTCGCGACGATATCACAATGTCCGCCCGCGGTCCTGAGCCGTCAAACCATTCGTTTATGTTGGCACTGAGGTCGGTCAGTTTCATAGGTGTTATTAGTCTACCCGAGTTTATTTATTTTGTCCCGCAATTCCGCAGCCAGCTCATAGTCTTCATTCTTCACTGCGGTTTCCAATTGCTGGCGCAGCGCCATAAGCTCTATTTGTTTTCTTGTATCAACGGGTGTTTTCGCAGGAACCTTGCCGCAGTGGGATGTTTTGCCGTCGTGGGCCTTTTCAATAATCGGCAGCAGCGACTGCTCAAAAACTTCGTAGTCATAAGGGCAGCCTAAAACCGCCTCCTTGCGGAATTGGTCCAGGGTAAAGCCGCAATGAGGACACGCATGCCTGCGGTCGGAGCCCCCGGCCGGCTCGTCGCCCTCCGGCTGGGCCGCCAGCAGGCTGCTCAGCAGCTCGTTGAGCGGAACCTGACTCTTGACGGCTATACCCTCTTCCTGTGCGCATTGCTCGCAAAGATGCATTTCGGTGCGCACCCCGTCGGTAATCTCCGTCAGGTGTATGGTCGCCTCATTTTTTTGACAGGATTGACACTGCATTTTTTAGTCCTCAGGTCTATTATACAAAAATTCCTCTTGAAAATATCGTCAAGTTCAAAACCCGGCTAAAATCAGATTTCGCTATTGGGCGAATTTTGCCGAACAACCCGGCTGCTCCACTACTTTTACGTGGTCGAGCCTGAGGTCTTTGGGCAGTTTCGGCTCAAGTTTTTCATATATATACTGTGCTACGCGCTCAGCGGACGAATTGTTTTGCTGGAAATAGTCGAGTTTTTCCAACTGGACATTATCAAAATCCGCCACGATATTATCGACCATGGCCTTTAGCCGCCTGAAATCAACGACGATTCCGACTCTGTTGAGCACGCCGCTGCCGACCTCCGCGGTTACCGTCCAGAGGTGGCTGTGCAAAGGCTCTTTTGACCCATCCGGCAAGGTCAGCCTATGCGATGCCCAAAAGTGGGTTTCGACACTAACCGTAAACAATCAAAACTCCGGAACGTCCGCAAGTAAATTCCATTCCACCGGGCCCCCCGTACAATATACTCTCTTTATAACTTCAGCCCTTCAGCTTGTGAAGGTGCTCTTTCAACCGGGCATAAATGTCTTTAGGAATCAAGTTCGAAACGTCGCCTCCCAGCGACGCCACCTCACGAATCAAGGTCGAGCTGGTGAAACCGTACTTTTCGCTTGTCATAACAAAAACAGTCTCGATGCCGGCCACCGCCCGGTTGGTCATGGCAAGCTGAAACTCATACTGAACGTCAGTGAGGCTTCGCAGACCGCGCAAAATTACGTCGGCCTTCTTCTTGGCCGCGTATTCGACCGTCAGGCCATCGAAACTCTCAACCGAGACTCCGGGCATGTCCGCTACCAGTTCGGTAATCATTGCCACGCGCTCTTGGGGCGTAAAAAGCTGGCTCTTGATTGGGC
>Ga0307377_10001270_pt1 | contig 32799 bp, 23 predicted proteins | sample TR3MG_FD_202535 | JGI IMG/M metagenome (GOLD analysis project Ga0307377, IMG submission 202535) | Soil microbial communities from Risofladan, Vaasa, Finland - TR-3 | ecosystem: Environmental > Terrestrial > Soil > Coastal area > Acid sulfate soil | place: Finland: Risofladan, Vaasa | collected... | reverse complement strand
GGAAATTTCAGAATGTTCGCCCTTTTATCGCTGGTCAAGAAAACGGCAAAGTAACGGTACCATAACCCAAACTGCTTTTTAACATCCGAGTCATTTTTACCCCACTTGCCAATATACGCCTTGAAGCTCTGGCCATAGTACTGTTTCTTTTGCAGATACTTTTTGAGATTAAATTCCGCTTCATTATGGTAAATTAGTCCCAAAGAACTAAGTTTAATCAGCTTGTTTAGCCAATCACTTTTAGAAAAGTTAATTCTTTCCACTTTTCGGTTAATCTCTCCGAAATTGTACTTGTCTAAAACATCTACCTTTCCAATTCCTCTTATCTTTTTGTCTAAGTCCCAATCTTCCGGCCCAGTCATATCCAAATCAAACCCACCCACTTTCTCAAAAATATCTCTTTCTATAATCCGAATGCAATCGATAACTGTCCCATCATAAAAACTTCTTTCGAATCTCCTCACTTCACCCCAATAAGAATTTCCTAAAACAATTTCCGGAATATACAGGGCAGAGATATCCCTCTTCTCTAATCTCTCCACCGACCTGTCTATCGCGGCTGATGATAAAATCATATCCGCATCCAAATACATCACATATTTTCCCCTGGCCTTATCAATCATACCGAAATTCCGTTGAGCTGATCTTTCCGGCCCTTTATTAAAGACTTTTGAAGTGTATTTTCTGGCTATCTTCTTCGTTTTGTCTGACGAATTATTATCGACAACAATAATTTCAATTTTATCTGAAGGATAAGTCTGCAACCCAATGCTTTTCAAACAATTTTCAATATTCCTCTCTTCGTTCTTAGTCGTGATAACAATGGAAATTAGCGGCAGCACCTTATTAACTAAACTCCAGCAATTTTGCTAAATATTTAAACCCTTGAAATCCAACATACTTTATGCCGGCAATCGATTTAAGTTGAGAAAGAGTGTTGAAAATAAACCTGGGCGTCCAAATCGATCGACTATAAAGACTGCGAACCGCTCCCAGAAGTTTTCCCTCCGGCACTTTAGTTTTCATAATCGCTTCCTGCATATCATAACGGTTCCAATCCTTAGTTTTCAAAAGCTTGTTTTTAAGACAATCGTCAAAAAGCGGCGTCCCGGGATAAGGAATCACTACTGTTGCCTGCAAAGAATCAGCCAGTCCGTCCCGGAAAAGCTTTTCTGCAAAGGCAATCGTGTTATTAACATCTTTTTCGCTCTCCCAAGGGTAGCCAACCATAACCGTCAGGTGTGGCTTTAAACCCGCCTCTTTTGCCCATTTCAAAACCGGCTCAATTTGCTCAACTCGCAAATTTTTATTAATCCTCTCTAAAGTTTCTTGGGAAGCCGACTCGAGACCATAAAGGACAAAACGAAAACCGGCCTGACCCATTAAAAGATAATCTTCTTTAGTCATCCCGGCATTAAACCGCAGGTTACAATCGAAACGAACTTTCTTCTGATATCCTCGCCTCATAACCTCCCGGCAAAATTCCCTCAGCCAATCACCAATCGGAAAAGTTCCCGAGTCATCCATAATTTCTTTAACCCCGTAATTCTCAACTAAATTCTCCACTTCTTCAATCGCCTGCTTAACGCTCATTACCCGATATTTCTCCCCCGGAAAAAGAGTCGTCCAGGAACAAAAAGTACATTTCCCCCACCAGCAATCCCGCCCAAACATCGTGTAAGCGCCTGGAGCCTGATAAAAATTAGAATTCTTAAAAGCATAAAGCCGCCACTTGGTTAAGTCGCGGTCAATAATAGGCAGCTCACCCAAGTGATGGCTTAAAGTAAACTTCATTCCCCCTTTCTTCTCTGTACCAAATCCCAGGCTCTAGTTTTTCTCCTTTGGCAAGATAATTGGCAATACTCAAAAGCCCAAAATCATAATCTCCGCCGGTAATCACAAAATCCGCTAACGAGTTTTCCATACTTTCCTGCGGGAGGGCAGTAACATGGTCGCCCATCAAAACTATTTTAAGTCGAGGAGAATCTTTTTTTAACTTATTTATAATTTGCCAGTGGTATTTGATTACCGGCGTTTTGGTCTCTATTGCCAAAATATCGGGATTAATTTCCAGAAGTTTTTTCTCCCATTGCTCGTAATTCATCTTTTCCGCCAATCCATCCAGCCAAAAAACCTGATAGTCTTTTTCTTTTAATAAACTGGCGGCACAAGCAGGCACAACCGGATAAATAAAGTAGGCCACCGGTCCACCTTTTGTCCACTGAAATTGTCGGTTTTGGGAAATTTGAGGAATACCCTTCTGACAATCCAGCGGCGGGTAGCCGAGAACAATTTTCATACAATTGTTGATTTACAATTGGCAATTTTCATTAATTTTTAGTATAACATAAATAGCCTGGTATGAACTTAACCAAATCGCAAAAAAAATTCCTTAAGAAAAATCTCAAAAAGCTCTCTTTTGAAGACTTAGCCGCTGGACTGGGCATTTCCCCCGACGAGCTAAGGACCTATCTCCGAGAGCACCTGGCAAAGGAAAAGTATGAAAAATATTCCTCCCATTTTGAAAATCAAAATCCAGTCAGCGGGACTAGTCATTCGGGTAAATTTGGCCTTAATGAATTTATCAGAAAAAATTGGCCAACCCTAATCTTCCTGACCCTTTTAGCCCTAACAATTTATCTAAACTCGCTCGGTAATGATTTTCTCTCGGACGATATCTCCTCCATTAGGGACAATCCAAAAATCAGTAATCTGAATCCCGAGGGCGGTTTTAGTTTTATTTTTAATCTAAGAAGTTCTCTTTTGGCAATAACTTACCGCTTATTTGGCTTAAACCCCTTTTTCTTCCGCTTAACTAACCTTCTTTGCCACTTGGGTTCGACTTTAACTTTATTTACCCTAATGAATTTCTTCTTCTCTCCCCATATTCCTCTTCTGGTCGCCAGTCTCTTTGCCGTTCATCCTATTTTAGCCGAAAGCGTGACCTGGATTTCGGGCGGGCCATATTCTATCTCCACCTTTTTTCTTTTGTTGACATTTTTAGTCTATATTAAATCCGAAAAAGAAAAGAAGATCTCAGTCTACTTCATTTCCTTCATGCTTTTTTATCTTGCCTTAACCCAGGCATTCCAGGCCGTTGTTTTCACCGGGATAATTTTCTGGTATGAATTGACCTTGGGTAGCCTTAGAAAAAACTGGAAAAGATTAATGCCTTTTACTCTGACTGGTTTTGTTTGGGCATTGTATTTATTTGGGCTACTTGGCCAAAGAATCACTGCTCTCCAAACTTCCTTTTATCAGCAAGGAGGTCTCTATAATCCTCTCGCTCAAATCCCGATTGCGGTTTCCTCTTATTTAAGCTTAATCTTTTGGCCCTCTGGTCTGACACTCTATCATTCCGAAATGGCGTTCACAAATTCTGAATTCATCTTAAGAATGATCATGATCATTGGATTTATCGCAATAGCAACATATTTTATTAAGAAAGACAAAAGAACTTTCTTTTGGCTTTCGTTTTTCATAATTGCCCTTCTCCCTTCTCTAACCCCTTTGAAAATTGCCTGGATTGTCGCTGAACGCTACGTCTACATGGGATCGATTGGAATCTTTGTCCTGGTAGCCTATCTAGTCCAAAAGATAAGCGAAAGACTTAATTGGAAAATACTGCCTTACCTCTTTTTGGCTGTCATCATCCCCTTGCTCTCCATAAGGACTATCAGGCGCAATCGAGACTGGAAAAATCAGGATACTCTTTGGCTGGCGGCAGCTAAAACTTCTCCTTCTAGCCCCCAAAACCATAATAACCTCGGCGACCTTTATTCCCGCCAAGGCGAATTCGAAAAGGCAGTGGCGGAATTTAAAATTGCAATTGAGCTTCTGCCAAACTATGGCGATGCTTATCATAATCTGGCTAATACCTATCTTCAAATGGGAGAAATTGATTTAGCTATCCAAAACTATCAAAAGGCTCTTCAAACTAACTCTAATATTTGGCAATCTTACCAAAACCTGGCCGCTATTTATCTTAACCAGAAAAACTTCTCCCCAGCAGCAGAAAACCTTAAAAAAGCAATTCAGTTAAACCCCGGCAGCGCCAAACTCCATACCTTCCTCGCCTTCGCCTACATAAATTTAGGAGAGAGTAAGGCGGCTCGGGAAGAATTAATGGTTTCCTTGCAATTGGACCCGAACGACCAGGAAGCAAGAAAGCTTCTGGAAGGCTTAACTCAACCTCCCAAATAAGTTTTTTTCTGACGGTCAACCTGGTGAGGAGTGGCTTTAAGGTTTTTTTGGAAAAAGCCAAAGGGAAAGAGGAAACCATAGGTCAAGTGGGTCAAGAAAATAGCCACACTAACCAAAAAAGCAAGATAAAGGTTTTTTTCTTTAAACCAAACCTCAAGTAGGGTAAACACAAGAAGTAGCCAGTAGCCAGTAGCAAGTAGCAAGTAAAGAGAGCGAAAGGGCGGAAAAACCAAGGCAAAAATTAAACCCAAAGTTCCTCCATAGGCAAACAAAGAAGGAATAAGATATCCCAAACGAAAGGATGTTTCGGGGAAGATGCGGGCAAAGTGGCCTCTTCTTAAGGCATACCGGCTAATTTGTTTCAAATGGGGTAAAAAAACTGCTCGACGGTGATGAAAAACTAAAACATTCGGGTCGTAGATAATCTTTTTACTCATTTTCACTAAATCAAGGCAAAGTTTCGTATCTTCTCCCGGCCAATGCTTGATATCAAATCCTCCCACCTTTTCAAAGTCTGACTTTTTTACCAATAAATTTACTGAGGGGAAATCATCAACCTCCCGTCGAGACATAATCCTATTACGATAGACCCCTGCTCCACCACTCCCCAACCAACTGGCCCAAACCCAACCGGAGGCTTGCTGCTGAAGATTATCTTTAGGCGGCGTCAGAGTCGGGCCGCAAACAGCGGCAATTTTTTCTTCGTTCTCGACAAAAACAGAAAGAGCATTTTTAAGCCAATCCCGGCGAGGATATGAATCATCATCTAAAAAAGCCAATACCCCACCCTTTGCCTCTTTAGTGCCTAAATTTCTCTTAAAGGCCGGTGTTGGCTCGCCGCTAGCAACTATCCTCGCTCCTCTAAGCGTTTCCTTCTGGTCGGTTACAATTATTATTTCGAAGCTTTGTTCTGTTTGCTGGCGTAAATAATCTACCGTTTCTCTAACGTAAGGAGTGATTGTCCTAACCGGAATAATAACAGAGAAGATTGGATTTTTACTCATTTGATATTTCTGATACCTTTGATACTTCTGCCGCTTTTCTTTTTCAACCCACATTAATCCTCATATCAAGCTCTTTATCGTAAACCCATTTTCTTTTATTTTTACTGTCATAATATTTAAGAATTTTCAAACGGTAAAAAACGGCCAAGGTGTCGAGCAGCATATCTAAAACAGTGGAAGTTTTGATGCTTGAATATTTGAATTTCCTGGCGTCCATTTCTACCGGACCATCATGAATTTTTCGAAAGCCAAGACGGTAAGCTACTGACAGGATTTCAATATCGAAGGCATACTCTTTCACTAAAAGCCTAGGCAAAACTTTTTCCAGCACCTCCCGCCGAAAAATTTTAATCCCCCTTTGACTATCGGTAATTCTCAATCCAAATAAAAACTCAACTAAAAGATGATAACCGAAGCTGAAAATTTTTCTTTTAAGGGGGTAACCAATAACCTTGGAGGCGGAATGTCTGATTGAGCCAACAATCACGTCTGAGCCATACCATTTCATATGTTCCAAAAGCATCGAAAGCGCATTGGGGTTAATATCCATCCCGGCATCGATAAAGGCGATTAAATTGCCCTTAGCCCGAGCCATTCCATACCGAACGGCATAACCCTTACCGTGATTAGTCTGATAACCGACCACCTTTATTTTCGGAGAGCCGAGCCGGCGGGCTGCCTTAAAAGTCTTATCCGCCATTCCATCCACGACGCAAATAATTTCATAGTCGCAGTTTATTTGCTGCAAAACGCTCTCGATGTTTTGTAAATCTTTAGCAATTGTTCCTTCCTGCCGGTAAGCCGGGACAATAACGGAAAGCGTTTCTTTTATCTCTTTTGCCATTGCTGGATTTTTAAATTTCTTTCTTTAAGCTAAGTGATTTAAAATAAAATAGCAATAGTCCCAACAACAGCAAAGACATCGTGATGATATTAGCAATGACTATTTGGCTAATTTTTTGGTGATAAAAACAAACTAGTATTACTTGCAAGATGGCAGCGACGACAGGTAAAAAAATCGCCTTAAGGTAAGAAATAGAAAGAAAAAAATTTATTAAGAGTGAACAGAGAGAATAAAGGGAAATAAAAACGGCAAATAAGCCCAGGTTGGGAGCAAACTCCAAATATTTTTCTCCGAAAGGCACCTGAATAATCAGCCGAGGGGAAAGAAAATAAGCAAAACTAATTACCACAGAAGCAATGAAAACTAAAAAGAAACTCAGTTTAAGTATCTTCGCATAGTTTCTGCCTTCAGCTTGCCGAGAAGAAACCAGAGGGAACATTACGGAAACAATCGAACTGGAAGCGAGAAAAATCACCTTTCCCAGGATGGAAAGAGCGGCATAACCACCGGCGGCTAAAGGAGACAAAAAATACCGAGCCAAAATCACGTCCACCGTGAAGAATGAGGTGAGAGCAAGATTGGAGAGAAAAATCATCAGCGCATACTCATTTATTTTTTCAAAGTAATCTTGAATCTTAATTTGTTTTCGGTAATTAATGGTTAATTTCCTTCCCAAGAAAAAATAGCCTAAAATTGCCGTTAGCAGGACCGACCAAGCCAGAGCGGAAACAGCCCCGTTAACCCCAAAACCCAACCAAACCAAACCGAAAGCAATTAGCAGTTTCATCAACGAACCAAAAGCGGTAAGAAAGCTTAAAGAGAAAAACTCCATTGCCCCTTGAAGAGCAGAGGTAGTAATGACCATAAAAATCCCCCAGTAAAAAGTTAGGCCGACGGCCAAAAATGGAAAAAAGGAGCTAATTTTAACTAAGTCTTTTAAGAGGGGATGGGCAAGGAAAAAAAGCAGCAAACCTAACAAGCCAAAGACCAAGGACTTTTTTATTATTTGAGAAACGAATAAACCCGCTTTCTCTCGCTGATTAACTGTCTGAGAAACAAACTTAACCAAAATTATCCCTAAGACTGCCACGGGAATACTTAAAAAAGAAGAAAGGGAAATTAAGCTGGCCAATACCCCATAGTCCGCTGGCCCCAGCATCCTTCCCATCGCCAAGTGGAACAGATAGGCAGCCAGGTTAGCGATACTGGAACCGAGAAAAACAATTATACTCCCCCGAATGACGAGGTTACCTAAGATAACTTGTTTGATTCTGGCCAACACGCTAAGCAATCCAATATCCTTGATAAAAGAAAACCGAACAAAGAATCAGAAGAAAACTAAAAATCAACGCCAAGAAATAGTAAAGAAGTTTATTTTTGATTGTCCCTAAATAAATAAAGCAGGGGAATAAAGCCAAAACGTAGCGAGGCATAGAAGAAAAAGTGCCCGTGCAGGTAGGAACCAGATAAGAAATAATCCCAAAAATAAGATAGGAAGTTCTCACTCCTTTTTTGTAAGCCAAAAAAAGCAAAAGCAAAAACCCAACGGCCACCCCGATTTCCAACCAAACCGTAAAATAAAGGGGGTCTAGTTTGGTGGTTAGCGCCATCTTCAAATAGCGCCAAAAAACCTGATACAAAAGGATAATTTTGCCACCACTTCTTTCGGCCCCAAAGTAAGATTGGACATGGAAAAAAAGCAAAGGGTCTTGATATTTTTCCCAAAGAAACTTCATATAAGCTAAAAGCCCGGCCGGAATGAGCAGCAAAGAGGGCAGGCTTGCCACCCCGGTCCTAAGATTTTTATGGTTTTGTTGATACCATTCCCAAGCAAGAGCCGGCAGGAGAAAAATGCCCCCCAGACGAACATACGAAGATAATCCTCCTAAGGCTCCCGCTAACCACCAGTTACCCTTCCTGGCGGCATAAAAACTGCCAATAATGAGCAGCAAAAACAGACTTTCGGTATAAACCATTCCCAAGAAAAAAGCGGTGGGGAAAAGGAGGAAAAAAAGAATCGTCTGTCGGGCAACCTTTTCCTGATAGTCAAGAGAAATTAACCGGTAAAAAAGTAACAAAAATCCCCAAAGGCAAAAATTAGCAATCAGGACTGCCGCCAAAAGGTCACTTCCTCCCCAGACCGGCTTAAGAGCGCTTATTAACCAAGGATAACCCGGGAAAAACGCTTGCTGATATAAGCCATAACCGAAACGGCTAATATACAAATAATGAACGCCGTCAAAATTCGCCCGGCTCCACAAAAACTGAGGATTACGAGGAATTTCTTCCTGATATAGAAAAGTCATTTTTGTCGGCAAGAAAGAGGGGGAAAACCTTGAAAGAGCGCTCAAGGCTACCTGCCAAAAAACAAAAACCGCTAAGATAAAAACTATTGCTCTCCAATTCCTCCGCCAAAAATCTCCTAAAAGATTAATTTTGAGGTTACTTTTTTTCATCGGGAATGACTAACTTCTTGGTAAACAGCAATTGTTTTTTGAGCAGTTTTCGCCCACGAAAATTCTTTCACTCTTTCTAATCCGGCGGTAATAAGTCTCTCCCGAAGCTTTTCGTTTTCTAAAACCATTTTTATCCCTTCCGCAATCCTTTGAGCCGAAGTCGGTTCCACTAAAAAAGCCGCTTCTCCAGCCACTTCGGGCAAGCTGCCGGCATTACTCGCCAAAACCGGACATCCACAACTCATCGCTTCCAATAAAGGCAAACCAAACCCTTCATAAAGCGAAGGAAAACAAAAAAGCTGGGCTAAATTGTAAATTTTTACCAAATCACCGTCGGGAACAAAGCCTAAAATGCGCACTTTCTCTTTCAAGCCCAATTCTTTCACTAACTCCATTATTTCTCTCGCCTCTTTTAATCGCGGGTTTTTAAAGGCTTTCCCTACGAGCACCAAAGAGCAATCTTCCAAATTCAACTCCTTAAAAGCCTTAATCAAACAAGGAAGATTCTTATTGTAATTAATGTCTCCGACGTATAAAAGAAACCTCCCGGGTAATTGACAACGCTTCCTTATTAGGGCTATCCACTTATCTTCTCGAGGCAATTTTCGATAAATTTTATCGGCGGCCAAATAAGTGACGTAAATCTTTTTCTCAGACACTCCCAAAAAACGGACAATATCTTTTTTGGAAGTTTCCGAGTCAGCTAAAACCGCCGCCACACTTTTCAGGGAAAGTTTCTGCAAACCCAATTTCAATTTACCCTTAATCCCGACCGGATAATATTTAGGGAAGACCAAGGGGGTACAATCATGAATCGTGACCACTGTTTTTTTCTTTTTTATTAAAGGCAGAGTTAAAAAGTAAAAATCAAAAAAGGGATAATGAATTAAGTCAACCGTCGGTAAAGGGAAGTTATCCTTGATTTCCACTACTTTCACCTTTTTGCTCGTCCGCAAGGCAGTTAGCAATTGAGCCGTATATTTACCCACTCCCCGAAAGCCACTTGGTCCTAATAAAGCGCTGATATCAAAACCCACTCTCAACATAATTAGACCCAGTCTTTACTTAAATCAACCTGGCCATCTTTCTCCATCTCCCAATATTTAGCATAAGCAGTAAAATGATGCAAACCTGAATAGAAGGCAAAGACAAAGCCGGGAAAACCGTCTTGAAAACCACGGTGGCGAATAAAGAGGGAAAAAAAGGTTTTGACTGGTTGCCAAAGACCATAATTCAAGCAGCTCCAACCGCTCAAGCTCACCTTTTTCTCTTTTAGCTCTTGGGCCGTTAAAGAGGAATAACGATTATCTTTAGTCAAATAAACGGCAAAACTGGGAGTGGAAAGATGAATCAAAGGATTTTTGAGCCAGCCAACTTTCCCCTCCGTTGCCATTTGCTCATGAACATTTTCACAAGGGAGACGAGCCTTCCCTTTTTTAAAGAAACGAATCACCGGGTCGGGATACTGACCCCCTTTTTCAATCCACTGCCCCAAAAACATCTTCTTTCGTTTAATCAAAAAAGCATTGGGCAACTGTGCCTGATCGGGATGGTCAACTATTCCCCTTATTTCCTCCGCCAATTCGGGGGTGATTATTTCGTCAGCGTCAAGCTGGAGAATCCACTCTCCCCGACACTCGTCAATTGCTTGCTGCTTATTAATATGGAAAATCGGCTTGTTAGTAGTGATAATTACCCTGGCACCCAGGCTTTGAGCAATTTTAACCGTTTCGTCGCTGGAAGAGCCGTCGACAACGGCTATTTCGTCAGCTATCCCCTTCACCCCTTTAAGGCATTGCTCAAGATTCTTTTCCTCGTTGAAGGTAGCCAACGCCACCGAGAGTTTAATTCTCGACAATTCTGAAGACTTCTTTCTGACCATCTTTGAAATATATCCTTTTCGCTATTTTAGCAGAATCAGGGACTTCCTCGGTAGTCCCTACTATCATTATCCCCGTGGCTTTTTGCAAATGGGACCAATCAATCGGTCCGAAATAAAATTTATCGAAATGCTCAACCGTGGAAAAGCCATACTGGTCACGCAAAGAAAGCTTGGCTTCCCTCTGAAACTCTGCCGGCGGGTATTTTAAATAAAAGGCCAAAAGAATATAAGGTTGATCGTAGCGGTTAGTGATATAAATTTTCCCAAAATTCTCCTGATTCTCAACCAAGTAGTTCCCTAGCTGTTTAAAACCGTCCTCCCAAGCCGCCGGATAAAGTTGCGGATAACGGACATAATATTGATAAAGATAGAAAGCGAAGTTTCCCAGATAAGCCAAAATCACCAAGGCGACAGTAACGATAAGAGAAAGGCGGCTTTTTTCCATCCTTTTCTTCAAATTATCTATTCCGTAAGCAGTGACCATGGTTAAAGGAACCACTAAATTAAGAGCCCGAATTGCGTGAGGAGACTGAAAAGTTAAAGCGGAAGCAACCGGCGCCACCGCCAACCACCAAAAAAGAATCTGCCAATTTTTCGGCCGGCACTTTAATAAGAAATATAAACCTAAAATTAGCAAAGGAGCTTCAATTAAATACATTTGACCCATTCCCGGCACTCGGTTCCGCTGAATTTCGTCCCCTTCAGTAAACAGAAAAAAACTGCTGAAATGACGCAAATAATTGTCCAAAAATTGCCGTCCATACTCAAAATAGCGATTATGAACCAAGGTGGGAAAGAGGGCCGCCGGCTGGGAATGCTCGCCTCTTAATTCATTCACCCGCCAAAGAGGGCCTTGATCGGCCAAAAGACCGACTCCGGCAAAGCGAGAAGTCCCGGCTTGACCGGTCATGGAAAACAAAAGTAAACCGAAAATCAATCCTCCCGCGACAAAAGTGACGCCCAGCCAAACTCGATTCTCCCGAACGAAAATCTTCTTTCGATTCATTAATCCCAAACCCAAGACCAAAAGGGGGACCACTAACCGAGCACTATGGTAAGCAAACATCGCCGCCAGAAAAGAAACCACACTAAAAAGGAAAAAGTGGGGTCTTTTTATTGCCCGCAAAAACAAAAATACTCCTAAGGCCATAAAAAAAGTCGCCGCATTCGTTTCCCAACCGCCGCGGGAAAAGTGCAAATGCCAGGGAGAAATTGCCAAAAGCAAGGCCGTTAACCAAGCCCAACCGGCCGTCTTTTCCCCCAGCTCAGCTAATTCTTTAACCAAAAAATACCCGACCAAGACGGTTAAGACTCCCAAGACCGCTGACGGCAAGCGCACCGCCCATTCATTTAAGCCCAAAATTTTCACCCAAGGCAGCACCAGATAAAAATAAAGGCCTGGTTTCCAATCATTAAACGATTGAAAGTTTATCGGCCAAGAGTGACCGAACTCATCTTTCCCGGTCTGTAAAAGAGAATAAGCGTTATAACCAATTGCCGCCTCATCCGCATTTAAACCAGTGGGAAACTCGGCCAATTTATAAACCCTCAAAAAGAGAGCCGAGAGGATAACGACGATCAGAGCGATTTTTTTCATTAGCGGTGGTTAAAAATTAAATCAACAAACCGAATTAGGCAAAAACCATATCCCGACCATAAAAAGAGCTGAGTGGAAACTTTAGCCCAGAGTGGTTTTTTCCTTAAGGACCAAAATAATCTGTCAACCCCTTGGGCAACAAGAAAAACCAAAGGAATAACGAGGCCAAAAGAGGCCAAGGAAAGCGGCTTTTCAGGAAAAAAAATCGCCGGTAGCGGAGCAAGCAAAAGCCAATAAAGAATCAAGTTTTCAAATCGGTCTCTTTTTTTGCTGATTAAGTATCCCAACCCCCAAAGCAAAAAAACAATATCTAAATCGTACATTGCCCCCTGATAAGCCGCCGCTTTATTTAAACCAAACCAATCCCCGGCAAAAAAGAGGAATTGTCCGGAAAAAGGCGCTCCATAACGATCGGCAATCTCTGTCAGTGAATGAAAAGAGAGACTTTCTTTTAGAAATACCCCGCCAAAAATTATCCCGGTCAAAGCCACCGCCGTTTTTCTAACCTTTTTCTTTCCCTCAAAATGAAAGAAAAACCAAAGTCCTAAAGTAACGGCTAATAATAAACCGTCCCCTAAAATAAACTCTCGAGAAACCAAAATATGCCAAGGGTTAATGGCCAAAAGCAAAGCGGACAATCGAGCGATTGACTCCGCGCGCTCAACTTGAGCTTCCCTGATTAAAAAATAGGTGGTCACGACCGTCAAGGCTCCCAAAAACACTGCCGGAGTGGCCCCCGTTAAGGTAGGGAGGAAAATTCTTAAAATAAAAGCCAGGGTAAAAATTATTAAGCTTATCATTGCTCCAAGATTTCAAAGGCCGGCTTCCCGTCCAGAAAGTTAACCGCTTCTATTTTCTGCCAGCCCTTTGGATAATTCTCCGGACTCGTTAATAAAAGGCACTTGGCCCCCCGAGGGCAAGTCGCCAGATATTTAACTTCCCAATCATTCATAAAAACGAATTTATCAAACCCGTCAACCCAATACCAATTGGCATGATAATCCCACTTCTTCCCTTGAGGATTTTGGTACTGTCGCGGGTCATATTTCAAATAAAAGAGTAAAAATTCATGCGGTTCTCCATAGCGCTTAGTGAGAATGATTTTGTCGTATCGGGCGGCATTTTTTTGGACAAAAGCGATTGCTTCCCGATAGCCATATTGCCAAGCCCAAGAATAAGTCGGCTGATAGATTCGCCAATAATCTTGCCACCAGCGGGAAAAACTTATCATTACTGCCAGCGAAAGTATGGCCATTAAAAGCTTCCCTTTAAAACGCGATTTCGGGCCAACTTCCGTCAAAATCTCTTTTAAGCCAAGAGCGGTGAGAATCATCGGCGCTGGTAAAACTAAAAGGCTTCTTAAAACATGAGGGGCGTCCCTGGTAATCGCTGACGGCAGAAAGCCGAAAAAAAACCAGATTCCAATTAATCTCTCCTGATCATCCTTCCGCCAAAACGCCCTTAAGATTCCTAAGAGCAAAAAGGGAGCGACAACCAAATATAAAAGTTCATGCTCGGGCTGAGAAAATTGATAATGACTGCCTCCTCTAAAAAAAAGGTACTTCGGCGACAGGTTGGCCAGATAATTTTTCACCGCGTAGGTAACAAAAAAAGTGGGGCGGTTATAAATAGCCCGAGCGACTCCTGGAGGTAATTTGGAAGCAGTCCTTTTTTCATTGATACGCATTATTGTTCCTTGGTCCAAGGGAGTAACTAAGTCAAATCGGGCTTTCCCGGTTTGATCAAAAAGCTGGCCGACAAAAGGAACTAAAAATATCAAAAATATCACTCCTGCTAAGGCCGATTGTTTCAGCCTTTTCTTTTTAAAAACCGCTGCCGCTGCCAAAAAGGCAAAAAGCGGGACTAAAATCCGAGCCGAATTATAAGCATACAGGGCCAATCCCCAAAAAAAGGCCACCCAGAGAAGGCCCCTTCCTTTCTCCCGCCATTGCAGGAAAAACCAAAATCCGGCCGCAAACAAAAGAACCGCTAAATTTGCCTCAAGAGCCACCCGAGAAACAAAGAGGCTCCAGGGAGAAACGGCGGTTAAGAGAGAGGCAAACAAAGCAAAACCTTCCTTCTGGCTGACTTTTTTAGTAATCAAATAAGTTAAGAAAACCAAAACGACTCCGGCGGAAGCGGAAATAAAACGGACAGAAAACGCTTTCAATCCAAACAAGGCAATCGGTAATATTGATAAATAAATGTACGAAGGCAATTTATAGTCGCCGTAGGCCCGAAAAATTAGCGGGAGGCGACTGCCCCACTCATCGCGACCGGTTTTAAGAATTGAATAAGCGTTATAGCCGTGAGAAATTTCGTCCCAGTTCAAGGAAGGAGGATTATCCGCCAAACGGTAAAAACGCAAAAAAGCGGCTAAAAAAAGAATTACCAGCAAAATCAAACGGGGTTTCGAAAGCCAAGAAAAATTTCTTTCTAAGAATAAAATAATTTTTCCCATCATCGTTTCGCTCCCTTAGTCAGTAGATAAATATAGGGTTCATTTGAAAATGTTTCTTTTACCAATTTTAAAACTTTTATACCCGCCGGGGGAGATTCTTCCCAATTCCAATCTCCGGGAATTTCGTCTCTCTGAAAAGCAAGAAAAACCGTTTTTTCATCCAAATTTTGCTGCAGCCACTCTCCCTTATTTTCACTTGCTATCCCTCCCAAATAAACCGACCCCACTCTAAATCCGGCGAAACCGGGAAGAAGATTTTCTTTTCTGGCATCACCGGTATAATTCTGCCATAACCAACAAGGGTCTTTTTGAGTCCAAAAAAGATAGCGCAACAATATCGGATCATGTTCATTATTGAGAACTACCCGCGGATATTCATCCTCATATCTAGCCAGCCAAGTTAAGGCTTCCTTATAACCGACACCCCAAAAACGGCTTTGTTCCTTTCCATAATGGACATCGTATTCATGGGACCATGAAGCGGTAAAAACTAAAGCCAGAACGAGAAAAAGAACCAGGGATTTAGCCGAACGGCAGAGAGAATCGACCCCATAAGCAATCAAAATCACCAGTGGAGGAATCATTAAAAAAAGCCGGGTGGCATGGTTGCCCCCATCAACTGTTAGAACCGACGACAAGGGAGCCAAAAAAAGCCAAAGGAAAACCACTTTTTTTAGCCGCTCTTCCCTACTCCTAAAAAGCAAAAAGATCCCCGCCAGGAAAAAGGGCAAAAATCCCCAGTAAATTTCCCCAAATCCCGGAACATTATGGCGCGGATTAGGATCACCATTAAGAAAAAGAAATTGAAAAGAAAAACTGGTTAGATAATTATTTAAAAAGCTTTTTCCCCAAGCCGTTAGCTTATTATGAAAAACCCGCTCAACTCCACCGACCCCGGTCGTCCGTTTAAAAACAATCGTGTCAATCACTTTGGGATCGTTAAAAATATTGATTGACCGAAAACGAGTCGCCCCCTCCCCTCTAATCATTGTCCAAAACAAAGGCAGGCAAAAAACTACTAATAAAAATCCAGCAGTGGTCAGCTTTTTGTCTAGCCAACCGGCTTTCGGAAAAAGAAGCCAGCTAAGGCCTAAAATCAATAAAGGAACAAAAACGTTGGCGGTATTGTAAGTGTAGAAAGAAAGAGCAAAACTTATGGCTGCCAGGAACCACTTTTTTCCTAAAAAGGCGATTGTCCCCAAGAGAACTAAACTTAAAAGCAAGGTTGATTCAAAAGCGACCCGGGAATAATGAATATGCCAAGGAATTATCGCCCCGACAAAAGCGCTTAATAAAGCCAAGCGCTGATTTTGAGTCAGTTTTAGAACTAAAAGATAAAAAAGAAAAACATTTAAGACTCCGAAAATTGCCGGCACCAGTCTAACTCCCCATTCATTCAAACCCAAAATCCCCACGGCCGGCGCCGTCAGATACATAAGCAGGGGAGCGCGCCACTCATTCAGGGAATGGATATAAACTGGAAAACTTTGGCCTTGATAGTCACGGCCAGTTCGCCATAAGCTAAAGGCCTGGTAGCCGACATCCAATTCATCACCAAAAAGCTCCGGCGGCACCTGACTGAGGTTAAAGAGTCTTAAGAAAGTAGCCAAAACCAAAATGGCAATTAACAAAAGTTTGTCTTTCTCACCTTTAAGCATTCTTTTTGATTATTTAAATTACTCGGTAGATTAAAGCTTCTTCGTTTTCAAAGACTTTTCTAATCCCGTTTTGTTTTTCCAAAAGAGGACTTTTCAGCTCATCTTTGCGAACGTAAATATAACTTATCTTCTTATCCTTTAAAAAGGCTCTTCCCAAAAGCAGGTTGGTTTGGTCAAAAAAACTTCTCATTTGTTTCAAGTCCTCTTCGGTTTTATAACCGGTAATCATCAGCTGTTCTTCGCCGGTTAGATAGGCATACCGATTGGAAAAAACGAAAATATAGGCCGTACTATACCAGGCAGAAATCGGCCAAGGTTGCTTAGGATATCGCCATTCGCCGTCCCCGACAAAAGGTTTACTTAAAACAACCTCTTCAGGGGTAGAATTATTCTTAAGCCAGCCTAAAGCCTCTTCTTCCGCCGGAGTAACTTTCGATAAGGGGCCTTTGCCCGGTCCATAAAAATCAAAAAAATTACCGATCACCGTCGGAACAGCTAAAATTATTACCAAAGTTGAAATTGCCAGTCTAACTGACCGGCTCTTCAACTTTCCTAAAAGAGCCACCGTCGTTGCGGCTGCCAATATGCCTAAAAAATGAAGATAAATTTGAATAAACTGAATCAGGTTATAGATAATTCCCCTCTGCACAAAAAGAAGCACAAACCCCACCGAAAACAAGAGAGAAGAGGCAATAAAGATATCAACACCATCTATTTTCTTAAGCCACCCCCTACCGACATTTTTGATCAATTCCCAAAAGCCAATAATCCTCATTCCCGAATTGCCAATAATAAAGATGGCGATCGCCTCTAGTTCTAACTGAACCACCCGCAGGAGGCTATGCCAGGAATTTTTCCAAAGATAATGCTGCCGCCTTAACTCCCAATCAACGTTGCCAAGTTTACTAACCATCATTGTTCTGGTAAACCAAAGTGGCTCAAAAATTAAAAACGAGCCGGCGGTTGGACTGATCAACTTTAAAAGGCCAAAATTGCTCGCTGCTAGGAAAACCCCAGAGGCTAGGAGACCTATTTTTCTCTCGCGCCACCAAAGATACAAACCACTCATTCCCAAAGCAAAGACGGCCACTACTCCCGAAGAAACTTTTACTACCGCCAGTCCATAACCCAAAAACGCGATTAGATAAAGCCAGAAATTCTCTTTAGTTTTTATCCAAAGTTCGAGTACAAACAAGATGGTAGTTAATAAAATTATTCCTAAAGCATACGGTGGATTGCCTAAAATAGTATTACCCTGAGAAGCCCAAAAAGTGGTTTCTCCGCTTAAGGGAAACCGATGATTAAGAATCGAGACGATATAGCCAAAACTGCCGCAAGCATAAGTAAAGAAAACTGACCAATAACCAACTCTTTGATTCCATCTTTTTTTGGCAAAACAAAAAACACTCAAACTAATCAAAAACGACAGTAAGATCGGGAAAAAGCGAAAATAAAGGTCTAAGGAACCTAAAAAGGGAAAAAGGCGATAGAATTCTCCCATAAAAATATTGCTCGCGTAGTGATAGTTCAAGAGCGGCTGATTGGCATATAAGGGATTATTGGGGGGGAAGTGCCTGGCGATCTCCTGCATTACCGCCACATGCCACAATCCATCATGGCCATGAGCACTCCAGAAATAATAACCTCCGGGGTACCGAAAACCACTGGGGAAATTTATCATCCCCTGAACAAATATCCCTAAAATAATGAGCCCGATTAAAATTTTGTTTTTAAGCAAAGACAACAAAGGAGAGAGGATGCTTTTAAACGAACTTTTTCTTAAGAGAAGGAAGTCGATTCCCGCTATTAGCGGCAAAGACAAAAATCTTAGCTTTAAAACGCCCAGCAGAACTGCCGCAGAGGAAAATAGAACTATACCTAAAACAAAAGAGAGAAGGCTTTCTGCTTCTGGCTCCAGCTCCCCCCCCCTCTTTCCCAAAAGAAACATTCCGGGAAGAAAGAGAACTAAAATGGCAAGGGGGGAAAAAAATAGCAATTTTATGATAGTGAAAGCTAACGCTTGGTTCATCTCTCGGTTTTTACCAAATACTAGTTTTTACCAAATAAAACATTGGCATCTTATTATATAACGATACCACTTTAACAATCTGGGAAGAAGGGATTTCTTGGGGCGAAAGCTGCCAAAAGCTGGCCACGAGAAGAGTATTCTTAAGATGTCTATCCTCCGGCCAATAAACATTGCGAAAGACAAAGTTTTCAAAGCCAAATTCTCCCCGGCCCAGGCGAGCTTTTTGAATAACCGCCGGCTCCACTTTACCGTAGACTAAAAGGTAAGCAAAAGGAATTCCAGTAATATTTTTGGCCTCCACTCCAAAATCCGGATCAATAATAATTTGATCATAGTTATCCTTGTTCTGCCAAAGATATAAAGACACCTCTTTCATCCCATACATCCAATAATGAGAATAGTGAACCGGGCAATGGACATAATAAAGGTCGAGATAACCATAGATATTGCTCAGACCAAACATTATGATTGCCAGAGAAATGGCCATTTGGTAAACAGACCGAATCTTCGTTCCACGAAGCCATTGAATGAAATACCAAGCTCCCACTGCCACCAGAATCTGCGGTATCGGGACAAGAGTTAGACTTCTTGAAGTGTGCTGAGAATTATTGGCCAAAGAGGCTGAAAGTGGACCTAGAAGAGCCCAAATGAAAACTAACCTTTTACTTCCTTTTTCAATTTTCATTTTGTTTACCAAGACAACTGCCCCCAAAACAAAGAAGGGCAATTCGATTAAATACATCAAGCCAACATCGGGAAACTTAGGGTGAGTAAAACTCATCCCCTTAAAAAAGAGGAAAGAAAAATCGCTATATTCCAAATAGCGCTTTATCCAAAAGGAAAATGCATTAGTTGCCTTTCCGTTCAAAATCATCTCGACAAAACTGGGCTTCTCCCATTGAGAAATCTTCTCCCACCGTAAAGTCCTTAGCTCATAATCGTTAGTAATAAAAACTGATTTTGGTCTTATTAGCCCCTTAGAGGAAAAAATCATGTGGACCATGGGCAACGAGAGAATAACTGCCACCATCAAGGCCATCAAGGCGTTCTTTTTACTAGTCCAAATCTCCTTCCTATATACTAAAAGGAGAGAAACCAGAAATACCGGGACAAATATTCTTTCAGAATGATAAGAATAAATTGAGAGACAAAAAAATATCCCGGATAGCCACCAAAACTTACCTTTATTTTTCAGACTGCCGATAAACACCAAACAACCTAAGAGGAAAAAAAGTAGGGCAATTATTGCCTCGTGGGTCAGTCGAGAATATTGAATATGCCAAGGAGAAATTGCCAAGAGAAAAGCACCAATCAAGGCAATTCGCTTATTATTAAGAAGTAAATTAACCAGGGAATAGACGACCAAAGGAGTCAAACTACCCAAAAGCGCAACCGTAAAACGAATACTAAACTCACTTAAACCAAGAAATTTGATTGCCGGGATCATTAAATAAACTAAGATCGGCGCTTTGTAATCACCGACTGACTTAAACGCGAGTGGCAAAAACTCTCCCCAATGATCCTTGGCGGTTTTCAAAATTGAATAGCTATCATAACCAATAATCACTTCGTCAATGCTGAGGGAAACCGGGTAAGAAGAAAGTTTCCAGAAACGCAAGAAAAAGGAAACCAGGAGGATAATTAAGACCATCAAAACTGTCGTTCTTCTCTTCATTTTGACATCATTAAGGAAAAATAAAGTTTTTGATTAGGCAATAATTCTGAACGGCGAAAATCGTCAAAGATTTTAAAGTAGCTAATAAGAAGGTTTATTCCTAAGAAAAACAAGAAAACTTTCCACCAAAAGGGTTTTTTGCCCAACTGGACAATTCCCAAGGCAACATAAAAAGCAATCGGGAAAAGAGCCAAGACAAAGGCGTCCTGATTAAAAGCTGAAGCCAAAAGCGAAGAAGAAATTCCTCCCAAAAACAAAAGCCCGAGCCAGACAAAAGCTTTCTTTGGAGGCAAAAAATTAAATGACTTTAAAAGCCCCCAGACAAAGAAGGGCGCGAAGACCAATAACATTGGCCCGTTAGCAATTAAGGTAGAAAATCCCCCACTCTCCACTAAAGAAAATATCCTAGCTAAACTGTATTGCCCCCAAAAGTTAGCCAGCCAAAAAATAAAAAAATAAAGCTTATTAAAAAGAATTCTCCCCAGTAAAGGATAGCCAAAATTTTGTTCAATTCCCCGGGAAGCATTAATGGCATTGATAAAGCCGATATCGTTAAAAAAACCCGATGTTCTTTTCAAAACCAAAAAGTTGTTTGAACGCAGTAAGAAAAAAGTGGCTAGAAGAGTTAAGAAAACCAGCAAAAAGGAAAAAGACCTTAGGGGAAGCTTCTTTTTTTCTTGGAAAATCAAAAAAATGGCCAGTAACAAAAGAAAAAGAGATGGCAAAAATAAATAAAGACTAGAAAAAAGAGCTCCGGCAATCAGAGAAAAAATTAGTAAAATTGACAACCACCCACCATTTCGGCGACGCCACACCAAGTAAAAAGCGGCTAGAAAAAGGGGTAAGCCTAAACCCGAGGGAGAAAAAAACCGACCCAAGAAAACCAGCTGGGGGGTGAAGGCAAGAATCAAAAGAAAAATTTCCCCCAATCCCTTCCTTTCTTCCTTCTCTGCCCTAACCAGCCGATAAGTTATCAATAAAGTAAGACAACTAAAGATCAGAGTTGATAGTCGACCCCAGTAAATAATTGACTGAGGGCCGGCAGTTCCCAAAAAATGAGGTAATCGAAAAAACCAAGCTGAGAGCGGCAAAAAACAATCCCCCTCATTCTCACAAATAGTCACTGCCTTATCTGAAAGATGATTAAGAAATAAGGCTTCATCCTGGCTCAAACCAAAGTAAGGATTAAACAAACCAACCGCCCGTAAACCAAAAGAAACCCCTAATAGTGCTCCCAGCCATATTTTTAATTTAGACGGTCTCTTCCCCCGGTTTTTCATTATTTATTGACCCTAATAAAGGGCTGAAGCAAATTAACTTTAGCGGGCAAGGCGCACTGATCAGTATGGTCGCAAAGAAGGTTAAATCTTCCCTTTATAACCCAAGTGTTGAAAAAAACTCCAAAAGCAAAAGCAATAATAATCGCCCAGCGCGAAAATTTAACCAAAATTTTCTTTTTATAAAGTATGGCTAGAATGGACGGCAGTAGTAAAACAAAAAAGGCTAAGCGATAAAACTTAACATTAATAAAAAAGTTAACTCTCCAAAAGGGATTTTCCAGCAAATCAGCATTAGCCATAAACAAAGGAATAAAAATCGCACTTTTAACAAAACTGGGGTTAAAAACTAAATCTTTAACTAGTAAAGCAATGGCAATACTCATAAAAGGATAAACAGGATAACGATACCAAGTAAGCTGGTCGTGCCGCCCACCGGAAATTATTACTGTCAGAATGGTGAAAACAAAGGAAAAAAGGATCAGCTCTTCGCCTTCGTCCCGTTTTTTGAAAATCAAATAGACCAAACTGAAGAAACCAATAACCAAAAAACCATCTAGAAAAACTTCAACGCTAAAACCTGGATTGGCAATAAAGTAAGTCAAACTGCTCCATCCCGCCGGCCGGAGAGATTGATACTCCAAAACCCTTAAAAAAAGTTCCTTTCCAAAATAAAAACCATACCAAAAATAGGGGACAAAGAATAAAATCGCTCCGATGACCCCCGCCAAAATTCCTTCTTTCCAACTTTTCTTTTTCCAAAGCCAGAAAGCCAAGAAGGGAACCAGGAGAAAACCGGTGGGCTTAAAAAGCCCGGTAATCCCTGCCAAAAGAATGGCCAGGTCTCTCTGCCAACCCTTTTGGGTCTCAAAGTAACTGAGCAGTAAAAATAAGACCCCTAAATAGCCAAGGGCGATTAGATTTTCCGGAACGACCAACCTCGAGCCAAAAACCATAATCGGAACCGTTCCGTAAACAAGAAGGGACAAAATGCCCAGCCAATAACCAAAAAGTTTCTTTGCCAGCAAATAAACAAAAAGGAGACTAAAAAAAGAAATAGCCAGCATTGGCGCTCTAGTAATGTAAGTTGAAATTATCGTAAAGTTCTCGGGACGGTAAAGTTTATAAAAGCTTCCCACTAACAAAGAAAACAAAGGGGGCTGGTCTAGCCAAGGACTAATTAATCTCACTCCTAGTTCTCCTTTTTGAGTCGGATTTTTGGCTACTCCCTCCCAGAAAATATTTTCTTTGGGATAAACCGGTAAATCGCTCCAAGTTATCGGCACACCCTTTTCGAGCAGTGAAAGCCCCTGCCAAACAAAGATATACTCTTCGGCGTTAGCGGTTAGGGGATAAAAAGGGTATTTCCAGAGCCTTAAGCCAAAGCCCAAGAAGAAGGTCAAAAGAAATAAAATGAATTGAAGCTTTCGGCTGCCCAGGAGAGCTTTAAATTTTCCTTCCATCTACAACAATAATATCAAGTGCCTGCTTTAAAGAAAAGCCTTCTTAGCTTCTGGCCACTCCAGATAATCCCGGTGATTAAATAGTGAGTCAATAAACCATAGTAAATCTTGCTGCTGGGAACCAGCCGCCGCCACTGCTCTTCGACGGCTGCCAGCTTTCTGCCGCTGGCTCCGTGTTCATGAATTATTTCTGCCGTTGGCAGGTAGTAAACCTTAAAGCCAGCTTTCCTGGCCCGGCGGCAATAATCCAAATCTTCAAAATACATAAAATAGCGCTCATCCAAAAGCCCAATTTTTTCAATAATTTTCCAGGAAATCAACATCGCTCCACCGGACACTGCCCCCACTTCTTGAGGCTCACTTCCGGCAGGAGCATATTTTGAAAAATATCCTTTCTTACCCAACCAATATTCCAAAACGGCTCTTTTAATACTAGGCAGGTGAAAAACTGACGGCTGAACACTGCTGTCAGGATTAATTAATCTGGCGCCAATTATCGCCGGGCCAACCTCCTTTTCAAACTCTAAAAGTTTTCCCAAACTTCCCTTAGTCAGTCGAGTATCAGAGTTAAGCAGCAACCGTGCTTCACCCTGAGTCTGACGAAGACCCTGATTAACAGCGGTAGCAAAACCTAAATTTTTCTCGTTTTGGATTAGCTTGACCCGAGGGAAATCCTTTTTGACCATCTCGGACGAACCGTCCGTCGAAGCGTTATCCACCACCACGACTTCCACCACTATTTCCTTCAACCTTCCCACCTCTTCTTTAATGCTCTTCAGACAAGCTCGCAGTAAGTCTACAGTATTCCAAGAAACAATAATAATGGAAAGCTTCTCTTTCATTCTTGCTTAAAAAAATTAAATATCTCCGAATCGGTTACCTCTTGCTCCTCCTTCTCTATCTTTCTTCTGGGAAGAACCTGGTTTATTTTCATCAATGACCCTAAAAACGGCCGCCAAAATCCAGGTTTGGCTAATCTCGCCGATAAATTCCGCCGATGCTCGGCAAGCATTTCTTTGTCGGTAATATTCTTCCAAATGAAAAAAAGCTGGTTTCTTTGAGAAATATAATTAACATAGGTCCGCGAAAAGTGTCGGCCGATAATCGATTCATGCTGGTGGTACGCGACCGCCTTTGGTTCCCAAAGGATTTTCCATCCTCGTTTCCAAGCCCGATATGAAAGATCAATATCTTCCCAATAAAAAGGCCGAAAAAGCTCGTCAAACCCCCCCAGCTTAAGCCACATTGATTTTCGAAAAAGCGCGCTCCCTCCATTGGCCCAACCGCTAATGTGAGTTTTATCGGTTCTTTCACCCAACTCGTGTTCAAAAAAACCATTTCTCCAGCTGATTCTGGCCCAACTGTTTTGCGGCTCATTAAAAGAAACGGCAAAAACCTCCGGCGAGTGAAAATGGTCCTTAACTTTTTCCAAGAAGCCCTTCTCGGGCACGACATCCAAATTGAGAAGAGCCACTAAATGGCCCTTGGCCGCCGCTACCCCCGTATTGCAGGCCGCTCCAAAACCCAAATTTTTCCGATGGCTAATAACTTTTACTCGGGGAAAATTCGCTTTCAAGAAAAGATTACTTTGGTCTGGAGAATTATCGTCAACCACAATAATTTCCGCCGCTCCGCTAGCCTCGATGACTATCGGCAAGTTTTTTTCCAATAATTTCTGGCCATTCCAATTGGGAATGATTACCGAGAATTTTACTTCTTGTTCCATAATGGCAGAACTAGCTTTCTCCCCGGCTTTCTGTCGTTGGGGCTTAAGAGAAATCCAATCATAACGATATAAATCAACAGCCCGATTAAACTAACTGCTTCCGAAATCGCCCGAAGAGGGGTTCTTAAAAATTTAAAAGTTACTTGATTTTCACCGGGCGAGAGAGTCAGGCGCATCAAACCATGGTCATTATTGTAGTCGATGACCGCTTTTTTGCCGTTAACAAAAGCCTGCCAGCCGGGATAATAAATATGGGCAATCTCAATTACCGAATTGGTTGAGGAATTAACCTCAAAACTTTTTTGTAAATAGCCCCATTCAATTTTCTCCACCTTCCCCTTCCCCTGGGTGAACTTTACTTTTTCGCTGGCATAAGTCTTGGGCTTAAGCTTAACCCAGCGAGGGAGGTATTCATCGTGCCAAGTAGTGCTTTCAGAAACCGCTGGCGCATCAAAAAACATACTGGGTTTAAAAAAACGGTAATTTTCAAAAATATGCCAAGAGAGAACAATTAAGAGGAAGATGGGGAAAAGATATTTAAACCATTCTTTAGCCTGAAAGTGCTTTTGTGAAAGATAGAAAAAGGCGGCAAACAAAATTGCGCCGCAAAAAGTACTGATGACATGAAACCGCCAGGGAAACTGCAAAAACGGTAAAACCTTTAAAGTCCGCCATAAAAAATCTGAAGCTGGCAATTCGATATAAGTCGCCAAGAGTAACATCCCAAAGACAAAAAAAATCGTTTTCCTAAATTTTGTTTTAATAAAAAAATTAAGAATTGCGGCTAAAATAGAAAAAACAATAATTGCCTTGCCAAGCTGAAGCGACATGGGATTTTCTTCAATAAAGCCGCCGAAACTCCACGGGGTATGCCAGATCTTCGACAAAGAAAGAAAACATCGCCAGTAAGGGTTCTGGGCGAATTCGCCTATCATCACAAAACGGGTCTCATAAATCAAGGGCAGCCAATAAAAGCAGGAAACAGTCGCTGCCAAAATTCCCGATCCTGCCAAGTTAAATACATCTTCCTTTAGGTGGCGGGGGTGGAGGAAGAGAAAATAAAAAAGATTAAAAAACAAAAGGAAAAGGCCAAAAATAAAGGCAGAGGTGTTATGGGCAATAAACAAAAGGAAAAGAGAAAATGAGAAGGCCAAACGCCAAAGTCCTTTGTTTTTAGCGGTTAAAAGCTGGTAATTGGCCAAAACCACAAAAGGGAAAAGCGAGAGAGAGAAAAACTCGGCCAGATTCCCCCGTACATAAACATCCAGTGCCCGGTAGGGGGCATAAGAAAAGACAATAGCGGCAATAAAAGCAGGCCACGTCCCCCACCAGCGTTTTATTAAAAAATACATCCCAAATCCCCCCAGTAAAAAGCCAAGAATAAAAACTAACTTGGTTGAAATTAAAAAATTAAAGCCCAAAAAGACAAAAAAAGCCCCAATTAAATATGCGAGGGGGGGATAAAAAATATAGAGAGGATAACCATGTCCGTATAAGAGGTTGCTAGACCAACGCGGAGGAATATCGCCAAAACGCAAAGACTGAAAATATTCAAAGACTCTTACCACTTGGACGTTGTCGTGGCTGGGAAAGAAACCTCGGTGGAAAAAGGGGGCAAAAGTTGGGAGGAGAAGAACAAAGATTAAGCCGACTAAAATTATTTCCTCAAACCGCGAGAATTTTGCTTTAATCTTGTCTTGCATCATTAAAAGAATTCGGTTGTTTATCCAAGAAAGGGGCAACTGAAGAAAAGTATATCACAGGGGAAGGACTATTTTAAGAAACGGCTAATCTTTGCCTTAGTGAAAAGTTCTCCCATCCATTCTTGGAACTTTTCATTAATTTTTTGATCAACTAAAATCCCCTTCGCCTCCGCTCTTCTCCCCGCTTCATCGCTGGCCGTTAAACTGCCTGCATCGTTCTTCATAAACTCATCGATCTCTTGGTCAGAAACATTCAATTCGCCTTGGAGAATTTTTTCCGTCACCAACCGGATTTTCAATTGCTGACGGAGATCGGCCATCGTCATTCCTTGATATTTAAGTATTTCCTCAATATTCGCCCCCTCCCCTAGACTCTGGCTCAATTTTTTTACCTCCGCATCAATTTCACCTTCGCCGACAATTACTTTCTTACTCTTCGCTTCCTGAGCAATTAACTTTTCCATAATCAGGGTTTCTAAAACCTCTTTCCCGAAAGAACTCGTCATCCGTTGATTAAGCTCGTATCGAAAAACCGGCCGGCTATTTACCGTCGCTACCACTATTTGCTCTCTAAGGAGGAAACCCAGTCCAGCCAAAATGGCCACGACTAAAACCGCTAAGACCACTGGCATGGGGAAACGAAAGCCTTTTGCCTTCAACTTCTCTACCTTTTTGACCGCAGCCCACAAATTTCTGGCTTGACAGGCAGCAACGATTCTTAATCCCTGGGGGGTTTTCGCTGTTTTTCTTTTCATAAAAAATAGTATACCCTTTACCGGCACCAAAGTAAACGTCTAAGTCCAATCAGAATCAAAAATAAACAGGAAGCGCCACTCACTAAAGCGCCGAGCCGAAAGGAGATTGGCCGATAGCTAAAACCGACTTTGTGTTCTCCTTCGGGGATTAAAACTGAACGGAAAGCGAAATCGGTCCGAAATATCTCCGTTTTCCTACCGTCAATTTCCGCCTCCCAACCGGGATAATCATTTTCACTAACAAAGAGTAAGGCTGGTTTTTTAACGGTAACCAAAAATTCTTGCTTATTGGACTCAACCGCAGTTTGTTTTACCGTCTCTCCCGCTTCTATTTCTCCCACCAAAGTCACTCCCAATTCTTTTTCCAAAACAACCGTCTTTTGGGGATTAAAGCTTTCTTCCTGCAACCGTTCGGCAATTTGTTCTTCCGTCTTTTCTACAACATAATGGCGCACTAAAAAAGCCCGGGGCAAACAATGATTATTCTTTAAAACTTTAACCGACCCGTCTTCAAAGACCGCCTCAAGCTTTGGCAGTTTAAATTGCCAATTCATCGAATTTCCTTGAGGGGTAGCTCTTTCAAGATTATCCCTCTTCACCGCCAGAACATAGCAAATATTGCTTAAATCGAACAAAGGCGAATCATACCGGCTAATCTGGCCATAGCGAGGCTTAGGATGATTGGGAGTTCCCCCCTCAATTATGGCTAAGAATTGAGCTTGTCGCCGGGGGTACATCGGATCGTAAGCAGAAAAAGACGAAAGACCGTAGGCAACGAGCATATTCATCGGGACAACATCTCCTCCTTCTACTCGGAAAATCCCCGGCTGGCGCTTTAAAAATTCGATGGCCGGAGTTTCCGGAAAAACCAAGTTAGAAGGGGTAAAAGGAGTGTATTTCCAACCGAAACGGAAAAGCTCGACTACCGCCAAAATAAAAAGCAACCCCAAAGCCGCTTTTCGAACTAACGGCCGACCCAAAATGGCGAAAGCTAACAGTCCGCTGGTAAAAAAAGCCACTGCTCCCGGCAAGATAAGGTTCCTCATCCCAACCCGCCAGTTGATTAAAGTCACCCCTGCCCCTAAAGGTAACCCCCGCTGATAAACCGAAAAGAAAGTTTTGCCAAAAATGATTATCAAAGCAAAAACTGGGAGCCATCCCCAACGCCAATCTTTAAGACTCATCTTTCCTTTCCGGAGAAAATCAAAGGAATAAGCGGCTAAACCGGCCAGGGAAAAGTTAATCAAAAAAAGGGCTCGGGTCGCCGCCATCGCTCCTTGGCCAAAAAAGTTAAGTCGCTGCCACCAAGCGGCCAAAGGTATTGGCAAAACTAATAATAAGGCAAGAGTTAAAAGGGCCACTAAAAAGAAAGTTTCTTTGGTCTTTTTGACTCTTCTTAGAATCAAGCAGGCCAAAATTAAAGTCACTAACCCCGAATACAGGGCGCTATGAGTATAGTCGCCAGCGCCCCAAAAATTACCGGTTACCGGATGGCCGAAAAAGTCGGGGGCCAAAAAGGCAATCAAATGAACCCAAGGCAAAAACGACTGGTTCACCGTTAAAACTTCCCCCCGTCGTTGAGAATTTAAGAATAACTCCACGGTCGGTATAAGCTGACAACTGGCCAAAGCGGCCCCTAATCCCAGCCAAAAAAACCAAAGAAGAGTCCTTTTTTGCCATAGCTTAAATTGAGTCAGAACAAAAAGACCTAAGGCCAAAAGACTATAGACGACTATTTGAGGATATCCGGCAAAAATTTGTCCGGCTAGCGCTAAACTAAGCCAAATCCCAAAGCGAGTTTTACCGGAGCGAAAATATTCCTGAGTAAGATAAAGAAGGGCCGGCAAAAGCGCTATCACATAACCGTGAACATTCCACTCCAACCAAATAATCAAAAACCCGGAAAAGGCAAATATCAAGCCTCCCAAAACCGCGGCAATTTTGCTTAAATTAAGCGAACGAAAAAAAAGGTAAGCAAAAAAAGCGGCTAAAAAAGGCTGAAAAACCGTTTGCCACCCCCAAGCCGTCAAAGGCGGCAAAATTAAGTAAAGCAAATTAGTCGGATTAAAAAGCCCGACTTGAATATTGGCTAAATGGGGAAAGCCGCCGAACATTAAGGGATTCCAAAGGGGAATCACCCCGGCTTTAAGAGCTTGGAGAGCATAAATTTTATAGGGATAAATTTGCGATACCACATCCGACAAAAGAGGATTTTTAACCGGGACACCGACGGGATAGCCCCATTTGTAGTCCAACCAAGGAAAATACATCCCCGTAATAATATCCGCTGGAAGAGGGACCAAACCTTTTATGAAAAATGGCCAAAAGAAAATCAAAACCGCTCCCCCAATTACCAAAACTGGCCAGAACCGGTTAAACCATCTTTTAATCTTCATTACCGTTAGTTTTTCAAACAGAAAAAAGGTGAAAATTCCATTACTAACTGATGCTGGCCTTTATCAACCATCACCGCCTGGAAAGTATAATTTGCTCGGTAAATTTTGGTTCTTTGGCCGTCAACTTTCGCTTCCCAACCCGGATAGTAATTATTGGCGATGAAAATTAAACCTGGTTGGTCGGATTCTACCGCCAAAACAAGCCGACCCGGACGATATTCCTGCCAAGCGACTTTCGCCGTTGGGGACTTTTCGGGAGGCGGTAACTCAATCTCCTCCTCTAAAACTACCTCTTTGGCTAAGTCTCGTCCCGCAAAGGTCGACTCGTCCAGAGATTTTAAATCCTTAATGACTTTCCTCTGGTAAACCCAAAATGCCCGCGGGAGAAAATTGAGATTTTCATAAACTTGAACGGTTTTGTCTTCAAAAACCAAATGGAAATCATCCGTTTGAAAAATAGCGGGCGGTTTACCATCGGGAGAAAAAATTCCCTTCTCATTAACTTTCTTGGCCAAAACAAACTTAACATTCAAAAGAGGGAAAAGAGAGGCATGGTAATTTCTAATCAGCTGGACTCGGGAAATTTTCTCTTCCATCCTACCAGATTCCAAAAAAGATAAAAATTCCCCCATTCTTCTTGGTAAAAGAGCGTCGTAGCCGGAAACGGTTTCTATCCCATAAGGCATCAAGAAATTTTGGGGAATAACCTCCCCTAGCTCCACCCGGAATGGCTCAACACTTTTAGCTTTCTCTCTTAGGAGAAAATCAATTACCGGCGTGGAAGGGAAAAGAAGATGCGGAGGAGAAAACGGCAAGTATTTCCGAGCCGAATAAAGGAGCTGACCGGTCGTTAAGAAGATTAAAAAAACAGCCAAGCAATATCTTCGCTTAGAATTTTGCCTAAAGAAAGGTAAAAGGCGCGCCAGCATCAGCAAAGCCGAAGGGACAACGACCAATAAAGGCAGAATTAAATTCCGTTGAGCAATTAATCGCTGAACCGAACCGGGAAGCTGAAAAGAAAAATAAATCGCCCCTCCCATTAGCAAGGCCAACCAAGTCACGGTTAAAAAGACGGGTAGCTTCCGGCTGTTTTTTAAAAACATCTCCATTCCCCAAGCCGCCAAGATGGCTAAAGCAAAATCAGTCATAAAAAGAGCCCGAGCGGCCACACCACCGGAAAGGAAAAGGGCTTTTTCCAGGAAAAGACCCAGAGGGTTTTTAAAAATAAGCAAAACCGAAAAAAGCAAAATTAACCACCAAAAAGCAATTTCCCGCCGGCGGAGAAAGAAAAGGGAAAAAAAGACTAGAAGCAGCGTCCCCGTCCCGACAAAGAAATAAAAGTTATCATAAAAGGCTTGACCAAAAAAATTGCCGGTTGCCGGATGGCCAAAAAAGTCAGGGGCTAAAGCCGTTACCAAATTTTTCAGCGGCAAATAAGAAGCATTGCTGGCACTGACTAGTGGATCAATCGCCCGAATGGAATTCTGAGCCAGTTGTAACCCGGGAAAAATTTGGCCAAAAGCCAAAAGCCAACCCAAAACCACCGCTCCCAATAAACTAAAATAGTCTCTCCAATTAAGTCTTCCGCCTCTTAATTGAGGCCAAAAATAGAAGTAAAAGACATAGAAGAAACAAATCAAATAACTATATATCACCAGCGGAAGGTAACCGGTAAAAATCTGGCTCGCGATAAAGACCGCCAAAAAAGCTAACCAAATCCGCTTTTTTTCGCCTAGGACTTTTTCAATGGCTGAAAGTAAAAGCGGGAGGAATAAAGCCGTGTGACCGTGAACATTGTATTGCAACCAGGCAATCTCAAAACCGCAAAGAGCGAAAACAATACTTCCCAGCAGAGCCGCCACCGAACTTAATTTTCGTCGCAGGAAAAGAAACATAAAAGCCATCGTCAAAATCGGCGAGAGGGCAACTCCTAAAGACCAAGCGAGTGGTTTGGGAAAGAAAAGAAAAAAGAGATTGACATAGGAAAAAACCGCTGATTGAAAATTAGCCAAAAGAGGCATCCCGGCAAAATAATAAGGGTTCCAAAATGGCAGTCTGCCTCTAGACAGCTGGTCAATGACAAACTGGCGCCAAGGATACAAAAGAGAGGGAATGTCGCTAATAAGGGGATTTTTAACCGGGACACCCACGAGATAGCCCCATTTATAATCAAGCCAAGGAAAATAAAGACCGGTAATAATATCTGCTGGCAGAGGCAGTCGACCCTGAATTAAAAAGGGCCAAAATAAAATCCCCCAAATCAAAACCATCAGGGCAAAAGGCCACCATTTCTTAAGCCTTTTCATTTTTCCGAGAATCGTCAATTCGAATTAACTGGAACATCACTAAAAGGACAATGGCGGCAAAAACACTTCTTATAAGGCTTTTTAACTGAAAAACATCATAAAAACGGCCAATCAAAACCGAAAGTGGCTGAACCAGAGTTAATGAAGGAATTACCGGAGCAAACAAAGCGACTGAAAGCGATGGCTCAAAAAACAGAGTTAAAAGCAGCCATCCTAAAAATAGACTAATCGGGAAAATCGCTAAGCGACGATGTTCGGCCCAAAAAATAATTAGGAAAGGAGAAATCCATAAAAACCATTGAGGATGATAGTGAGTCAAAGCGAAAAAAATAAGCAAAACCGCCAAAAACCACCGCCAAATTTCTCCTTTCTTCATTACCGCCAGTCCCAGCAGGAAAAGATAAAGAACTACAAAAAGCGAAAGATATTCGGCTCCGGAAACAGGAATCCTGGCAAAAAGCATTTTTTGCGATTGATTAGACAGCAAAACCGTCTGACGGAAATTAACGGAATTCAAAAAGGGGAGAATCGAGAAGAAGTAAGGCAAAAAACCCGTTAAGAGCAAAAACAGGGTTCTTTTCAAATTCTTTCCCTGAACAACCGCCAAAAAAGGCAGAAAAAGGAGCGGAAACATTTTGTAAGCTCCCCCTATCCCCAGCAAAAAAGCGGCCCAAAACGGCCTTTTTTTCCGAACCAGAAAAACGGCCAGAAGAGTCAAAAAAACTGGAATAATATCAAACTGGCCTATCATATAGGCCGTATAAAAAAGTAGCGGGTTAAAGAGCCATAAGATAGTCGCCAGAAACTTTTTCCGGGGCTCATCAAAGAGCTTTCTTAAGAGCACCAAAATCCCCATATCAAAAAAAAGATAGGGGAGCTTTGTCAGAAAAAGATGGCCGGCCAAATAACGATTTTCTAAGATTGTCGGCAGGTTAACCGCCAAATTAGTAAAAAAATCGGCATTAAAAAGGGGTTTTAAGAGCCAGCCAAAAATTCCCAAAGTGAAGTAAGCCAAAGGCGGATAAGTAAAAAAATTTTGGCCATAATTTTTAACTAAAATAGCGGTTTGGGGCAATTCCCCTAAGTAATCATAAATATTGATTACTCCTTTATAAGCGAAAAGGTGTTCCGCAAAAGAAATGGCCCAAAGGTCCGGATGAAGAGTCGTTAGCATTAGCGCTAACCGTAAAAGCAAAGCGAGCAAAAAAAGAAAAAATAATTTGGGAGATATTTTTTTAAAAAAATCAATCGCCACGGCTAAGTAAATCATAAACTTTTTCATAAAATTTTTCTTTAGCAAAGTCCTGACTTCTCATTTGAGCCTCTTTGGCCAATCGCGATAATTCCCGAAAGTTCTTAATTAA
>Ga0307377_10001268_pt1 | contig 32858 bp, 33 predicted proteins | sample TR3MG_FD_202535 | JGI IMG/M metagenome (GOLD analysis project Ga0307377, IMG submission 202535) | Soil microbial communities from Risofladan, Vaasa, Finland - TR-3 | ecosystem: Environmental > Terrestrial > Soil > Coastal area > Acid sulfate soil | place: Finland: Risofladan, Vaasa | collected... | reverse complement strand
GGCACGAGCAGAATATCCAGCGGCGGGCAGTCGTCGAAGGTCGCGTGCGGCAGCACTTGCATGCCGCCGGTCGTGGTCACCGCCGCGGCGTTTTGCGCGACCAGCAACACTTCGAACGGCGAGGGCTGGTCGCGGCGGCGCGCTTCGTCGAGGCGCGTCACCGAGAGCACCTCGAAGGGACCGCAGAAATCCAGCACCTCGATGTCGTTGAAAAGGACGATGCCGGTTCGCTTGCGTTCCATTTGGCTTCCTTCCCTAAGAACCTATTTCACAATGAACAGTCGTTCCGAGGCCCTTGGCCGAGGAATCTGCTTCTTGTTCAATTTAACAGCAGATTCCTCGCGTTGCTCGGAATGACATCTTTCGAAACCGTCACTTTGAAACCGGTTCTAGGCCTTGATGACCGCCGTCGCGAACAGCGTCCAGGCGACGATGAAGGCGGTGCCGCCAAACGGGGTGATCGCGCCCAGCCAACGTATGCCGGTGAGCGCCAGCAGGTAGAGGCTGCCGGAAAACAATACGATACCGGCCAGCATGAGCCAGCCCGCGCCGCGCAGGTAGGCGGACTCGGGCAGGTGAAACGCGGCCAGGCCGACGAGTATCAGCCCCAGCGCATGGTAAAAGTGATATTCGACGCCGGTCCTGTACACCGGCATCAGCTCCGGCGCGATGCGCGCTTTCAGCGCGTGCGCGCCGAACGCGCCGAATGCGATCGCCAGCAGGGCGGCGATGCAGCCGGTTACGAGGAACAGTTTCGCGGTGGCGGGCATGCTCGGGGCCTTTCGCGCTGGTTGCGGACGGACTGGAAGTGTACCGCAGCGGAGCGGGCGCGCTCCCTTCCGCGTATGCATTGTGCTGCGCTTCGGCCTGGGGCGCAATCGCCGCGGCGTTCGCTCGCGCGTTTCATGGCAAAATGCCGGCCTATGAACGATATTACGCAATTACATCTGCATGTCGGCCAGGAGGTCGGGGTTTCACCCTGGTTCGAAGTTGGCCAGGAGCGCATCGACCAATTCGCCAGCGCCATCGTCGATCCGCAATGGATCCATATCGACCCGGAGCGCGCCAAGCGAGAATCGCCCTACGGCGGCACGATCGCGCACGGCTTTCTCACGCTGTCGCTGCTGTCGCACCTGCTGGAGAGCGCGGTCGACGTGAGCCGCATGAAGATGGGGCTCAACTACGGACTGAACCGGGTGCGCTTCACCGATGCGGTACCGGCGGGCTCGCGCATCCGCGGGCGTTTCGTACTCAACAAATTCGAACCCATCAAGGGCGGGACGCAGCTGACCTGGGGCGTGACCGTGGAGCGCGAAGGGGCGGACAGGCCGGCCTGCGTCGCCGAATGGGTGACGCGGCAGTACGACTGAGCCGCAAAAGAAGAAACGGTCCCGCCGCGCGGGACGAGATCGCAGGAGGAGAAACGTGCAGGACAGGCACTACGCGCATTGGCCCATGGGCGTGCCCAAGCAGTTCCCGCTGCCCGAGACCAGCCTTTTTTACAATCTCGAAGTCGCGGCCACGCGCTACCCGCACAAGACTGCGATTTTCTTCTACGGCGGGAAGCTCACGTTCGCCGAACTCAAGGCACAGACGGACGCGCTCGCGGCTTATCTGCAGCAGGACTGCGCTGTGCGCCGCGGCGACCGGGTTCTGCTCTACATGCAAAACAGCCCGCAGTTCGTCGTCGCCTATTACGCCATCTTGCGCGCCGACGCGGTGGTGGTGCCGATCAATCCGATGAACCTCACCGCGGAACTCGCGCACTACCTGGCGGATGCCGGGGCGAAGCTGGCGATCTGCGGGCACGAACTGCTGCCGCGCATCGCGCCGCTGCTGCAGACGCAGCAGCTGGGGCGCATCATTTGGGCGAATTACGCCGATTACCTCGACCCCGCCACCGACCTGCCGCTGCCGGATTTCTTCAAGCTGCCGGCGCCGGCGTCGGCGTCCGGCATCGTCGGCTGGGGCGAGGCGCTGGCAGCCGCGCGCGCGCCGGCTGAGCACCTGGCCGGGCCCGACGACCTCGCAGCCTTGCCTTACACCTCGGGCACGACCGGCCAGCCCAAGGGTTGCATGCACACGCATCGCTCGCTCATGGGCACGATTGCGATCGCCGGCGTCTGGTCGCGCGGCTCGGCCGACGACGTTTCGCTCGCCGTAGTGCCGTTCTTCCACGTCACCGGCATGCAGATGCTGATGAACGGCAACATTTATCTTGGCGCGGCAATGGTGGTGATGACGCGCTGGGACCGCGAACTCGCGCTGAAGCTGATAGCGCGCCATCAGGTGACGAGCTGGATCAATATTCCGACCATGGTGATCGATCTGTTCGCGAGCCCGAATTTCAAGTCCGACAGCCTGGCGAGTCTGCGCGGCATTTCCGGCGGCGGCGCGGCCATGCCCGAAGCGGTGGCCAAGCGCCTGTACGATCTGACTGGACTCGAATTCTGCGAAGGTTACGGGCTCACCGAAACCGCCGCGCCCACGCACAGCAATCACCCCAGCCGGCCCAAGCGCCAGTGCCTCGGCATCCCCCTGTGCAACACCGAAGCGCGCGTCGTCGATCCGGATACGCTGAAGGAGCTGGGCCCCGGGGAAACCGGCGAAATCATTTCCGCCGGTCCCCAGGTGTTCACCGGATACTGGAACAATCCAGACGCGACCCGGGATGCGTTCATCGAGCGCGACGGCAAGCGCTTCTTTCGCACCGGCGACCTCGGGCGCTACGACGAGGACGGCTATTTTTTCATCGTCGATCGCCTGAAGCGCATGATCAACGCCTCCGGCTTCAAGGTCTGGCCGGCCGAGGTGGAAGCGATGATGTATGCGCATCCGGACATCCAGGAGGCCTGCGTCATCGGCGCGCGCGACGATTACCGTGGCGAAACGGTGAAGGCGGTCGTGGTGCTCAAGGCCGCGAGCAAGGGCGCGGTGCGGGCCGAGGACATCGTCGAATGGTGCAAGGGCCAGATGGCCGCGTACAAGTGTCCGCGCATGGTCGAATTCGTCGACGTGCTGCCCAAATCCGCCACCGGCAAAGTCATGTGGCGCGCGCTGCAGGAGCAGGAGTCCGCGGCTGCGGCGTCGAAGGCATGATCCGCGGGGAAATCCCCTGGTGAATATTCGTGGATAAGCGCGTGTCGCCCAGATGGAAGCAGCGCCCGCCCGGATCGAATTGGGGCGAGTTCGGCCCCGACGACCAGCGCGGCCGCATGAATCTGGTGACGCCGGAGAAAGCGCTGCAGGGCGTGGCCGAAGTGAAAACGGGATTGCGCTTCTGCCTGTCGCTGCCGCTCGATTATCCCGGCGGCAACGCGGTCAGCCCGCGCCGGATGCCGCCGCGGCGCTTCGCCACGGCGCGTTCCGGCGGCCCGAACTTCAACTTCCTGTTCTCGGGGGTGGACGCCAGACATACCGACGTGGTCTGCGACGACGGCGTGCTGCTCTGGCTGCAGTACTCGACCCAATGGGACAGCTTCGCCCATGTGGGCGCGCAGTTCGACGCCGACGGCGACGGCGTCGCCGAAACCGTGTTCTACAACGGCTGGCGCGCGGGCGAACACGTGCTCGCGCCGCAGCATGGCGAGCTCTCGCCCTGGGGCTGCTACGAAGGCAGCGAGGCCAGGCGCCTGGGCATAGAGAACATGGCCGAAGCCTGCGTGCAGGGGCGCGCGGTGATGATCGACCTGCATGCGCATTTCGGCCGCTGCCGCAAGGCGGTGGGCTACGACGAGCTGATGCGGGTCATGGAAGCGGACAAGGTGGAAGTGGAGGCGGGCGACATGGCTTGCTTCTATACCGGCTGGAGCGACGTGATTCTGGAGATGGCGCGCGAGGTCGACATGAACAGACTGGACGCCGCCTACCTGGGGCTGGACGGCCGCGACGACAAGCTGCTGCAATGGGTCACGGATAGCGGCGTGGCGGCGCTGGTCGCGGACAATTACGCAGTGGAACTGCTGCCCGCGCGCGAGGCGCAGGGGCGGCAGCCGGCGATGCCGCTGCACGAGCACTGCCTGTTCAAGCTAGGCGTGCACCTGGGCGAAATCTGGTATCTGGCCGAGCTGGCAAGATGGCTGCGCGCGCATGGGCGCAGCCGCTTCCTACTCACCGCGCCGCCGCTCAGGCTGCCGGGCGCGGTCGGCTCGCCGGCGACACCGGTGGCGACGGTTTGAAGGGATACATTCGGGTCTTTATCGGAGCCAGGCTATGGAATTGAAAGACGCAGTGTGCATCGTCACCGGCTCCGCCAGCGGCATCGGCGCGGCCAGCGCCATTCTGCTCGCCAGCAAGGGGGCGCGCGTGGTGGTCAACTACAGCAAGAGCGAGGAAGCGGCGCGCGCGACGCTCAAGGCATGCGAAACCGCGGGAGGGGAAGCGCTGCTGGTGCGGGCGGACGTCGCGCAGGACGACGACTGCCGCTACCTGGCTGCGTCCGCGCTGGACAAATGGGGCCGCATCGATGCGCTGGTCAACAACGCCGGCGCGACCAAGTTCGCCGGCCACGCCGACCTCGATGCGCTCTCGGCCGAAGATTTCCAGCGCATCTACGCGGTCAATGTCGTGGGCGCCTACCAGATGGTGCGCGCCTGCGCGCCGGCGATGAAACAAGGCGGACGCGGCGCCGTGGTCAATGTGTCCTCGATTGCGGGCACGAACGGCATGGGATCGAGCATCGCCTATGCCGCGTCCAAAGGTGCGCTCAACACCCTGACCATGTCGCTCGCGCGCGTGCTCGGCCCGGAGATACGCGTCAACGCCGTCTGTCCGGGCATGGTCGACACCAAGTGGCTGCGCGAAGGCTATGGCGCGCGCTACGCCGCGGTCGAGGCGCGCTACCGGCAGGGCACGCCGCTCGGCCGCCCGGGCACACCCGAGGAAGTTGCCGCGGTCATCGCCTGGCTGATCGAGGGCGCGGATCTCATTACCGGTGAGGCGATCCTGGTCGACAGCGGCATGCACCTGGGCATGATGCCGCGCAAGGCGTGAACCATTGAAACAGATATCCGGCAGCCAGGCGTGAAGCTGAACAAGCTCGGCGAAAGCGAGCTGCGCGTATCGGAAATCGGCCTGGGCAGCATGACCTGGGGCGAGCAGAACAGCGAGCGCGACGCCCACCTGCAGCTGGATTTTGCGCTGGCCCACGGCATCAACTTCATCGATACCGCGGAAATGTATCCGGTGCCGCCGAGCGCGCGCAGCTACGCGCGCACCGAGACCTATCTGGGATCGTGGCTGGCCGGGCAAAGACGCGAGCAATTGGTGATTGCGAGCAAAGTGGTGGGCCCGACCCGGCGCGACTGGGTGCGCGGCGGGCGCACCGAACTCACGCGCGAGAACATCACCGAAGCGGTGAACGACAGCCTGGCGCGGCTGAAGACGGATTACATCGACCTGTACCAGATCCACTGGCCGGCGCGCAACGTGCCGATGTTCGGCGAGACCCGCTTCGATCCGTCCAAGGAAGCGCCGGCCGTTCCCATCCTCGAGCAGATCGAGACCATGGCCGGACTGATCCAGGCGGGCAAGATCCGCCACTACGGACTGTCGAACGAAACCACCTGGGGCGTGTGCGAGTTCCTGCGCGTCGCGCGCGCACACGGCCTGCCGCCGCCGCTGACGATACAGAATGCCTACAGCCTGGTGAACCGCATGTTCGACGGCGAACTGGCGGAGGCGAGTTTCCGCGAGCGCGTGCCGCTGCTTGCCTACAGTCCGCTCGCGATGGGCATGCTCAGCGGCAAATTCGCCGGCGGCGTGCAGCCGCCGCGCGCGCGCCTGACCCAGTTTCCCGATTTCGGCGAACGCTACAGGCGCGAGCAGGTACGCGCGGCAGCCGACGAATATTGCCGGCTCGCGCAAAGCCGCGGCCTGAGCCCCGCGGAGATGGCGCTCGCCTTCGTGCGCACGCGCTGGTTCGTCGCCTCTAGCCTGATCGGCGCGACCGACCTGGCACAACTCAAGCAGAACATCGACAGCGTCAAGGTCGAGCTCGACGCCGCGACGCTGGAGGGCATCGACGCCATCCACCGGCGCTATCCCAGCCCCGCGGCCTGAGCCTCGGCGCCGCACAAGTTCAGGCCGATCCCGGCTCTACGATTTCTGCCAGTCGGGCGTGCGAGGAAAGCAGTCGGTCCGGCGAGTGCGCCGACAGCATGGCGCTGTCCCCCGCCCCGCTGAGCACCGCCACCGCGTGCACGCCGGCGGCGCGGCTGGCCTGAATGTCCACCGGCGTGTCGCCCACGTAGACCGCTGCATCGGCCGCGACGCCGAGTTCCCTCAGGCACTTCACGATGCCTTCGGGATCCGGCTTGCGCCTGGATACGTCCGTACCGAGGACGATCGAGTCGAAGCGGTCCAGGACGCCGTCTTTGCGCAGCAGCTCAAGCACCTCGGGCCGGGCGCCGCTCACGATGCCAAGCCGGATGCCCAAGCGCTTTATTGCATCCAGTGTTTGGGCAATTCCTGCGAATACCTTGCCGTGCTCGCGCAGCACGCGGGGCCACTCGCGCATGGCATGCGCGGACAGCGCTTGCATAATCGCATCCGCGTCGTGTCGATCCCCGGGAACCACGCCTTTCCAGAAGTTGCTTCCGGTGGCGAGCGCGTGGCGCACCTGTTGCTCCGTCACTTCCAGTCCCTGCGCTTGGGCGGCGATGCGCGCGACCTCCAGGTACGCACCCACCGAATCGATCAGCGTGCCGTCCAGATCGAACAGCACCGCCTTCGCGACCAAGGGCCGGCATAGCTCCACTTTGAGCAGTGCGCCTTCTTCGAGCGAAAGATGCTGGCGCAGGGGCAGCGCAGCGACCAGCTCCAGCTTGTCCTCGGGATAGCCGGCGATTTCAGGCAGCACCAGCGCAGCCGGGATGCGACCGTCGACCCGCACCGGATAGCAGCGCGCCCTGCAGAATGCATCGTCCGCCGGGACCATCGCACGACCAGGCAGTTCGCGCCAGCTGCGCCAGCGTGCGCGGTTGGCATGGTCACACAGCGTCAGATTGACGGTGCCGGGGTGCGGATCGATTCCTGCATATTCGATCAACTGGCGCCGTACCCAGTCGATCCGCGTGAATTCGGCGGCCTTTCCGAGGCCGCGAACCAGTTGCCCTTGTATCGCCGTCATTGCGTTGGTCTGCTTGTCGTTGCCGGACAGGCACGATAATAGCGTGGTGCCGCCGGCACTGCAGCCCCGCAGACGCCGCAGTGGTTCCCACGAAACGCAGAATTTCGCCTTGATCGCAGTTTGATGCTCGGCGCCGCCGTCGCAGTCACATCGCGCGCAGAACTAAAACAGTGCGTCCAGATGCACTTTGCACCCATGGAGTGCGGCCAAAGGGAGCGGAGTTGTCATTCTTTCCTCTGGATCGTACGCGAATGCTCCCTTTTTACGCATGGCACGTGCTTTGCTTTACATGACCCTGAGTTCAACCATTTTAACCAGGAGAAAGTGCAATGCTTAGCAATCGGAAAACGCTCAACGTGCCGGAGCAGGCAAGCGGCAACAAACGTATTTCGCTAATCGGCAGTTGCTTGTCAAAGGCTTTGCTCGGAACACTCTTTGCGGCAGTCGTCGCCAGCCCGGGATATGCAGCAACTGGGGCAGCCGCGCATTCAAAGGCCTGTCTCGCATTGCAGGCGAAGTTTCCGCAGCTGAAGGGTAAGACACTTGTCGATGCGATAAATCCACATACACCAGGTTACGAGTCGCTCGACCCCAAGGATCCCAGCAAATATATCGGTTTCGATATTGATCTGGCAGAGGAGTTAGGGGGGTGCCTCGGGTTCAGCGTTACCTATAAACCGGTTGCTTTCGCGGCCTTAATTCCGACGATGCAGAGCGGCCAGGCCGATTTGATCATTTCGGACATCTATGCGACGGAGGACCGCGCTAAAGCGGTTGATTTCATCACTTACTCCAAGGTTTCTGACGGGGTGCTTGTTGCCAAGGGTAATCCCAAGAAGATTACCGGCATCAACATGTCGATGTGTGGGACAACGGCGGCGGAAAACACCGGCTTTGTCGAAGTGCCGTTGGTCGAAAACTTGTCCGGCCCGTGCAAGGCCGCCGGCAAGCCTGCCCCCGCTTTGCAGCTTTACAACAACAATGCGGACTGCATCCAGGCAATCCTGGCGGGCCGCGCAGATACTTACATCAATGACGTCAATACGGTGGACCAGGCGGTCAAAGCTTACCCGGACAAGCTCAGCAAGGCGCTTGCCGTTACCTTGCCCTATTTCATCGGCATTGGTGTGCCGAAGAACAATCCTCAACTCCGCAGTGCAATCGTAGCCGCCCTGACCGAGATTCAGGAAAGCGGGATCGAGACCGCTTTGCTCAAGAAGTGGTCGCTTGATCAAGGCGCGCTTGAGGCTCCGCGTTTGATCACCGGCAAATAGTCCGGTGAGCTGAGCCCCGGGCTTTGCCCGGGGTCATTCGATTCTGTCAGCGGAACATAATGAACCTCTTCCTGCATTACTTGAGCCTGGATTACCTGTTGCAGGGGATCTTGCTCACGCTGGAAATAACCGGGCTGGGCCTCGTAGGAGGATTATTTTTTGGCATGATTCTGGCGAGCATGCAAATGTCCCGCCAGCGTTGGTTGTCCGGTTTCGCCCGGACTTATGCCGTCATCTTTCGGGGCACGCCGCTCATCTTGCAGATGGTGTTTGTTTACGATGCGCTACCACATATCGGGCTGAAACTCAGCGCCTTGGCCGCCGGCGGGCTCGCATTGGCCGCGAATGAGGCGCCGTTCATCGCGGAGATCCTGCGTTCCGGAGTGCTCGGGGTGGATCGCGGGCAATTAGCGGCGGGGCAGGCCCTGGGTATGTCCTCCTCGGTGCTGATGCGACGCATTATTGCGCCACAGGCGGTCCGAACCATGATTCCGGCATTCGGCAACGAATCCGTGAGTGCGCTCAAGAACTCTTCGCTCGCATCGATCATCTCTGTCCAGGAGTTGACTCTGCGCAGCACTCAACTGGCCTCGTCGACTTTCGATTTCTTCTCTATTTTCTTCGCCTCCGGTGTCCTCTACTTATTGCTGACCAGTGCAATCGGCGGATTGCAGTTGCTGGCGGAGTTCTCCCTGGATCTGGACCGGACACCGTCACAGCATCCGTTTTTGCTATGGTTCTCCGGGATTTTTTCAAAGGGTTTGAAGCGGTCGTCCAGCGAACCTGATCGGGCAAATGGCAACGTTGTTGCCGAACCCGCCGCCTTGGGCGAGCGAGTTGCTTCATCCTCGGTCGTGACTCTCGCATCGCGCAAGGAGCGGGCAGCCCGTTCAGCCGAACTTTCACAGGGAAAGATTATGGTCCAGGTACAGGGCCTGTCGAAGCGGTTTGGCAAGCAGGCGGTGTTGAGCGGGCTGGACTTGACGGTTCGGACGGGAGAGGTTGTCGCCCTTCTGGGCCCGAGCGGATCCGGGAAAAGCACGCTGCTTCGCTGCATCAACCGATTGGAGGAATGGGAAGACGGTGCTGTCCGCATTTGCGGACGCCGGGTCGGATACACGGAGGGCGGACTGGTATTGACGCCGACCGAAGTGGCCAAACAGCGCGCCACGCTCGGCGTGGGCATGGTGTTCCAGCAGTTCAATTTGTTCAGTCATTTAACCGCGTTGGAAAACGTAGCCGGGCCTTTGCGATGGGTGCATGGAATGTCCGAGGCACAGGCCCATCAAAGGGCGCAGGAATTGCTGGAACGCGTAGGACTGGGTCACCGCGTCAACGCTTTGCCTCGACACCTTTCCGGCGGACAACAGCAGCGCGTGGCGATCGCGCGCGCTCTGGCTCCGCGGCCAAGCGTGCTCCTACTGGACGAACCTACATCCGCCCTGGATCCCGAACTGGTCAACGAGGTGCTGGAGGTCATTCAAAAATTGGCCGTTGAAGACGGTTTGACCATGATCATTTCGACGCATCAAGTGCGATTTGCCAAAGAAATCGCAGACCGGGTGGTGTTCCTGAGCAATGGCATCGTGACGGAGGAAGGTCCCGCCGACGAGGTGCTGACGCGTCCCAAACATCCCCTGACGGCTCGATTTCTGCGGGTCATGGGCGCGGATGCCCCCGTGGCAATCCCGGCATGACTGCCGGCAAGCAAACGTTTTCCTTTTCCTCAGGCGATGGAGTGCCGCCCAAGGTTGGGCCATTTGCGCATGCAACGCGATGGGGAGACCTCCTCTTCCTTACCGGACAGATGCCGACCGACCCTGCCACTGGCAAACTGGTGGGCGGCAACGTCGTCATGCAGGCCACACAGGTTCGTCGCAACCTCGAAGCCGTGCTGTCCCAGTTTGGGCTGACCCTCGACGACGCCTTGATGGTTCGTGTTTATCTTGCCTCCTTTGACGATTATGCAGCGTTCAACTCGGACTACAGCAACTGGTTTGCGGGTCCCTTGCCAAGCCGGACTTGCGTTGGCGTCAATGGACTTGCTGTCGGCGCTCTTGTGGAAATCGACCTTGTCGCAGGAATCGCTCAGAAAAACTGATTGATCAACACTCCTCGATGGCCAACAAGCCGTTATGTTCAATATCTTCCAATCAACAAAGCCCGCCAAATCATGAACAAGCATACATGCGATTCGGATTCCCGCCCTGGGGCGACGGCCGAAAACGAAAGCGAAATTAACCGCGAATTGGAGGCGTCGCGCCAAGCCGTGCTGGCCGAAGACGGTGCCGGCGCAGCCAAGAAGCTTGCGATCGGGACGATTGGTTCGGCGAAGGCGCCTCCCGACGCGGGACGGATCAAAGCGCCCCGGGTGAGGGTTTCCACGCATCACTATGTCCCGGCAAGCAAGGACACCGTCTTATGGGGGTACTTCAGCCGCTCGGCCAAACCGGTCATTGAAATCGAGTCGGGTGATTACGCGACAATCGAAACGCTGACGCATCACGCGAACGACGACTCCGAGCGGATGGTTCGTGGAGATCGGGGGGCCGAAAGCGTATTTCATTGGGACAAAGACAGCAAAGGCGTAAATCGCCGTGGTGTCGGTGAAATGAACGCTGCGGTTGGTGCCGGCGGCGGACTGGGCGTTCATATTTGCACCGGCCCCGTTTGCATCAAAGGGGCCTCACCTGGAGATGTCCTGGAGGTGAGGATCATCGATGTGAAACCCAGGCCCAGTGCCAATCCCGTCTATCAGGGAAAGACATTCGGAAGCAATGCAGCCGCGAATTGGGGTTTCCAGTATGGGGACACAATAACCGAACCGAAGAAGCGCGAGGTGATAACAATCTATGAACTCGATTCTTCAGGCGAGAGAAACTGGGCGAGGGCGGTATATAACTATCGCTGGACGCCGCAAACGGATCCGTTTGGAGTTGTTCATTCGACAATCGACTATCCTGGCGTGCCGGTAGACCACCAAACCATCGTAAAAAATGGGGACGTCCTGAAAAACATCCGCGTGCCGGTAAGAGCGCACTTCGGAACGATCGGTGTCGCGCCCAGCGAAGCCGAATTGGTGTCTTCAATCCCCCCGAGCTATACGGGAGGCAACATCGACAATTGGCGTATCGGCAAAGGAGCGACAGTCTATTACCCGGTCGCTGTAGCCGGGGCCATGTTTTCCGTGGGAGATCCTCACGCTTCGCAAGGAGACTCGGAACTGTGTGGTACGGCAATCGAATGCTCGCTTACCGGCACTTTTCAATTCATCTTGCATAAAGGAGAGGCTCTCGCAGGAACACCGCTCGCTGACTTGCAGTACCCGCTGCTCGAAACCGCGGACGAGTGGCTGGTCCACGGGTTCAGCTATGCGAACTATCTTTCCGAATTGGGCGGCGCCGCTCAAAGCGAGATTTTCGCCAAATCCTCTTTGGACCGCGCAATGCGCGATGCATACCATAAAATGCGCCACTTCCTAATGACAGCCAAGGGACTGAATGAAGATGAAGCAATCTCTCTCATGTCAGTTGCCGTCGATTTTGGAGTTACCCAAGTTGTCGATGGCAATTGGGGCGTTCATGCCGTTGTGAGAAAAAATATCTTCATTGGCTAGGGTCTGTTGACATTCACCGCGCTCATGTGCTGAATGTCAACAGACCCTAGTGCCTGTTGTGGATGTCGGCTACTCCCCCCATCGGACAGGAGCCGCTGTTCGCCGAATGCCAAGTTCGAATCCGCACCGCGACCACATTCGGTTTCAACCGCACCGCTTATCATCCCGCCGCAGTCGAGCCGCTGCGTGACTCAAGAGAGAGGAACTCGTCCGGATGCTCCGCCGGAGCATCATCTTCCGGTGTGTCTTCCCGCTGTTCCACGTCCTCGATCACCGATCTGGAAACGAGCTTCTGGCGATTCGTCGTAAGCCGTATGTATGAACGCCTTACTTGCGGGGCCATTTTTTCCGTCTTAGTCGTCAACGAGGGCGAATACACATAGCCTTGTTCACGTGCATTGGCCAAACAAGTCTCATACTGCGCATAAGCAGACTTCGAATATTCAACCACGCTCCCGTCAAAGGCGAGCCGTTGCCATCTCCAACGATGGACCGGGTCTGAGTAGAATCGCCAAATATGCTTTGCCTGAGGATTGTCTGACCTGGCTCGTTGACTGCGATTCACGTACGTGTTGTGAAATTGCCCCATGATTGCCTCCGTGCGTCAGGCGTCTTGCCTCATCGAGCCGGCCTCGACCGGTGCGACCGCAAAGCTCGCGGCGGCGAAACCAAGCTGTTCATCAAAAAGCGGCTCGGCAGCGGAGTCGCCGCTACCGAGCCGGTACTTCAGGCGCCCCCGACAGGAGAGTAGGAGGGCGCCCATGAATGGCCCGGAAAAGGGATTGCCTTACCGAGGCCGGTACTTCAGGCGCCACAAAAAGGGAGGAAAGATGAGCGCCCGCAGCAATGTTTCTCCTGCGACGACTCCCTGTCTGTTGGATACCGCACATAGCGCAAAATTTCGCGGTCGGGCGACAGCCAGGCGTCGAAGCCGCTCGTTCGGTATTTCCGTAGAGCGCGCATTCAGTCTGCCCCGGCTCGGCTGGCGGCAGGACGGCAGCCCTTCCTCACCCATCGCAACGGGGAGAGCCTCGCGGGTGCGGACTGCGGACTTGAACATCGTTGCCGCCGCCACCATGTAAAATGGGTTCATGGCGGAATCCATCACCTTGCTCCTCTTGGCCGCGCTCGTCTGGCTCTGGTTCGACAGCATGCGCGCGCGTGAGCGCGCGCTGACGGCGGGCAAGCGTGCCTGCGAGCGCTACGATCTGATGTTCCTCGACGAAACGGTCGAATGCGTCAGGCTCGGCTTCGCCCGCGACGAAGACGGCCGCATGGCGCTGCGCCGCACTTATGGATTCGAATTCAGCGACACCGGCAACAACCGCCGCAGCGGCAGCATCATCATGCTCGGCGGCGAACTCGAGTCGCTCTACACCGAGCCTTACCTGATCCAATGAGCAAATGGGTCGAAGGGACGGTCGTCGCGCAGAGGCACTGGACCGGGCTGCTGTATTCGCTGCAGGTCGAGGCCGAACTCGCGCCGTTCGAGGCCGGCCAGTTCACCAAGCTGGCGCTGGCAGTCGATGGCGAGATGGTGGGGCGGCCTTATTCCTTCGTCAACGCGCCGGCGGCGCGTCCGCACGAGTTCTATTACGTCGTGCTGCACGACCATCCGCTGACGCCGCGCCTGTGCAAGCTCGTTGCCGGCGACTCGATCTATCTGGCGCCGCAGGCGGCGGGATTCCTCACGCTGAAAGAGGTGCCGCCAGGCGAGGACCTGTGGCTGCTCGCCACCGGCACCGCGCTGGGGCCCTTTCTGTCCATTCTCGGCAGCGAGGCGCCGTGGCAGCGCTTTCGCCGCGTGGTGCTGGTGCATGCGGTGCGTCGCGCCGAGGAGCTGAACTACCAGGAGCAGATAGGCGCGCTGCTGGCGCGGCACGCCGGGAAATTCGTGTTCGTGCCCGTGGTCAGCCGCGAGCACAAGGAATTCGCACTGACCGGGCGCATTCCCCAGGCAATCGAGGACGGACGGCTGGAAGTCAGGGCGGGAATCAAGCTGGAAGCGCAGTCGTCGCGGCTAATGGTCTGCGGCAACCCGGCGATGGTCGAAGACACCGTGCATGCGCTGCAGCGGCGCGGGCTGAAGAAGCACCGCCGGCGCGACCCCGGACAGATCAGCGTGGAAAACTACTGGTGAGCGCGCGCGTGGATGCAGTCTGAAGGGCGTCCCGGATGAGCCGCGATATCCTGCATTTTTCGCATGCCAACGGCTTTCCGGCCGCCAGCTACCGCAAATTCTTCAGCTGTCTGGAACCCGATTTTCGCGTCGGCAGCATCAACTGCATCGGCCACGATCGGGCGTACCCGGTCACCGACGGCTGGCCGCATCTGCTGGCGCAGCTGATCGACTATCTCTCCAGCCACTATCGCTCGCCGGTGGTGGGCGTGGGGCATTCGCTCGGCGGTTATCTTACGTTCATGGCGGCGGTGCAGCGCCCGGAGCTGTTCAAGTGCATCGTCCTGCTCGATGCGCCGATCATCGGCTATTTTCAGGGAACGGCCTTCGCCATGCTCAAGCGCCTGGGTCTGGCCGATCGCGTCACCCCGGCGCACAGCACGCGCGAGCGGCGGCGCGACTGGCCCACGACGGAAGACATGGTCGCGCATTTCCACCGGCGCAAGATCTTCCGCCATTTCGACCCCGACTGCCTGCAGGATTACGCCGCGCTCGGCACCGTGCGCGAGGGGGGGCGCGTGCGGCTTTTGTTCGACCCGGAAATCGAGTACCAGATTTACCGCAGCATGCCGCACGACCTGATCCACTACTGCAAACGCCTGAAGGTGCCCGCCGGCTTCATCGGCGGGCGCCACTCGGACGTGCTGCGCCAGGTGGGGCTCGCGCACACGCGCCGGACTTTTCGTGTCAAGCGCATCGAGGGCGGGCACCTGTTCCCGTTCGAGCGCCCGCAGGCCGCGGCGGAGGCGGTGCGCCAGCTTGCGGCCGAGCTGCTCGCCGGCTGAACCGGCTCAAATCGGCGGGCACTTCCGTACGGCAGAAACGACAAGGGCGGCCCCAGGCCGCCCTTGTCGTTCGAGGCAGACAGGGTATTACTTCAGGTGCTTGCTGACCAGCTTGGTCATTTCGAACATTGACACCTGCTTCTTGCCGCCGAACACGTCCTTCAGCTTGTCGTCGGCGTTGATCATGCGCCGGTTCTTGGCGTCTTGCAGTTTGTTCTTCTTGATGTAGGCCCAGATCTTCTTGGTCACTTCGGTGCGGGGCATCGCGCTTGCGCCGATTACCGCGCCGAGCGACGCGCTCGGGGTCATCGGTTTCATGAACGCCGCATTGGGCTTGCGCTTTACTTTTGCTTTTACCGGTTTTTTGCTAGCAGTCTTTTTGCTAGCGGTTTTCTTGCTTGCTGCCTTCTTCTTTGTGGCCATGAGTTTCCTCTCCTAAGGTGATTGACGGCGACTACCTTTACTCTCGTGCGGAACACGCAGCGGCAGAATGAATCAGCCTGTGGAATTTGTCAATCGGTATCGTGGGTAAAATGCGCTATGGCGGCGTTTCTTTTGCATGGTGCCTTAGCCCAAGCTCTTCTATAATCCGCCCTGTCCCGCAACCGACCCTGCGCTCCGCCCGGCACCATCCGGGTGCACATTGCGTTCCCCCGTCATGCAAAACGCGAAAAAGAACGTCGCCCTGCTAGCCGGCTGCCAAGCGATGCTGCTGGTGAATAACGTCACGCTGATTTCCCTCGCGGCGCTGGTCGGATTCTCGCTTGCCGACAACAAGATGCTGTCCACGCTGCCCGCCACCGCCTACGTCGTCGGCGCGGCGCTGACCACGCTGCCGGCGTCGTTCTTCATGCGGCGCTTCGGCCGCCAGACCGGTTTCCAGTTCGGCGCGGCCATGGGCATGGCCGGCGCCCTGGTGTGCTGCCTCGCCCTGTGGCTGCACAGTTTCTGGCTGGTGTGCGCGGGTGTGCTGGTGCTGGGGGTCTACAACGCTTTCGGACAGTACTACCGCTTCGCCGCCGCCGACGCGGCCTCTCACCAATTCAAGGCCAAGGCGATATCGCTGGTGCTCACCGGCGGCCTGGTCGGCGGCATCATCGGGCCGGAGCTGAGCAAGCACACACGGGACATGTTCGCCGTGCCCTTTCTCGGCGCCTATGCCTCGCTCATCGTCTTCTGCCTGATCACCATGGTGCTGCTCGCATTCATCCGCATACCCCAGCCGAGCGTGGCCGAGCGCCGCGAGCCGGCGCGGCCGCTGGCGAAAATCGCGGCGCAGCCGGCGTTCATCGTCGCCGTGACCGGCTCGGCGCTGGGATACGGCGTGATGAACCTCTTGATGACGGCGACGCCGCTGGCAATGGGGCTGTGCGGCCATCCCTACAGTTCCGCCGCCTTTGTGATTCAATGGCACGTGATCGGCATGTACGCACCCTCGTTCTTCACCGGGTCCCTGATCCAGCGCTTCGGCGTGCTCAGGATCATGTTTGCCGGCGTGGTGCTGCAGTCCTTGTGCGTGGGCATCGCCCTGTCCGGGGTGCTGGTGCTCAATTTCTGGTGGGCGCTGCTCATGCTCGGCATAGGTTGGAATTTCCTCTATGTCGGCGGCACCACCCTGCTTACCGAGTGCTACCGCGTATCGGAGAAGGCCAAGGCCCAGGGCACGCACGACTTCCTCGTGTTCGCCACCACCGCGACCTCTTCGTTTTCCTCCGGCCTGCTGATGACCCGCAACGGCTGGGCGATGCTCAACTATACTGCCATGCCGGTGCTGGCAGTAGTCGGTGCGGCGATCGTGTGGCTCGCGCTGCAGCGGCGGGTCGCGGCCGCGGCCTGATCCGGACCCCGTAAATCGGTGTTTCATGAAAGGATAATCATGCCCGTCGATCCGCAAATGCAGGCAGTGTTGGACCGAGCCGCCGCCTCCGGGCTGCCGCCGTACCATACGGTGAGCGCAGTCGAGGCGCGCCGGCTGTACAAGGAAACGCGCGGGGCGCTGAGCCCGCCCGTCCCCGAGCTGGCGGTGGTGCGCGAACTCGCAGCGCCCGGCCCGGCGGGGCCGATTCCGCTGCGTCTGTATCGCGGCCTCATCACCGAGGCGGACGCGCCGCTGCCGCTGCTGGTGTATTTTCATGGCGGCGGCTGGACCATAGGCGATCTGGACACGCACGACATCGTCTGCCGCACGCTCGCGAACAAGGCGCGCTGCGCGGTCATTTCGGTCGATTACCGCATGGGGCCGGAGCACAAGTTTCCCGCGGCGGTGGACGACTGCGTCGCCGCGACGCGCTGGCTGGCGGCGCAGGGCGCCGCAATCGGCATCGATCCGGCGCGCATCGCGGTGGGCGGGGACAGCGCGGGCGGCAACCTGGCGACGGTGGTGGCCATCACCCTGCGCGATGCGGGCGGTCCGGCCCTGGTATTCCAGGCGCTGGCGTATCCCGCGACCGACCAGCGCATGGATTCGGCTTCGCACGCAAAGTTCGGCGAGGGCTACCTGCTCACGCGCAAGAACATGCTCTGGTTTCGCGATAACTACCTCGCGCCGGCGGATTACGACGACTGGCGCGCTTCGCCCATCCGTGCGGCCGATCTCGCGCGTCTGCCGCCGGCGCACATCATCACGGCAGGCTACGACCCTCTGGTGGACGAAGGCCGCGCCTATTCCGACCGCCTAGTCGCCGCCGGGGTGCCGGTGCTGTACGAATGCTTCGAGGGCATGGCGCACGGCTTTCTCACCATGGGCGGTGTGGTCGCCGCGGCGGATCACGCCTTGTATCGCCTCGGGCAGAGCCTGGCGCAGGCATTCAATCCGAAGACCGACTGAGGCGCGCGCCTGCGCTCCGGCACTCTGATGCGCGCGCTGCACCGTACTTTCGATTACCTCGGCCGGCACGCCACGCTGTTCCTTGCCGGCGGCGTGCTGCTGGGCTTGCTGGTGCCGCAGCTCGCCGCGCTCGCGCGCCCGCTGCTGATCCCCTCCCTGCTGATCCCGCTGGTGATCGCGCTGCTGCGTCTGGACTGGGACGCGCTCGCGTCCTATGCGCGCCGCCCCGGCCTGGTGGCGCTGATTACCGTCGGTCTGCTGCTCGTCTCGCCGGTGCTGATGTGGCTCGCGCTGAAGGCATTCAGCCTGCCGCCGGCGCTGGTGCAGGGCTTGACGCTGATGGCCGCCGCCTCGCCGATCGTCTCCGGCGCGGCGATCAGCCTGATCCTCGGGCTGGACGCGGCGCTCTCGGTGGTGGTCATCGTCGTCACCACCGCGCTGGTCCCGTTCTCGCTGCCGCTGGTGGCGCTGTGGCTGTTGGGCCTCAAGATCGACATCGATTTCACCACCTTCATGCTGCGTCTGGTGCTGATGGTAGGCGGGGCCTTTGCCGCGGCGCTCGCGCTGCGGCGCCTGGTGCCGCGGCAAACGCTGGCGGCGAATGCGCGCATGCTCGACGGCGCCTCGGTGGCGACGCTGGTGATATTCGCCATTGCCATCATGGACGGCGTCACCGCGGTGGCGCTGGCGCGGCCCGGCTACGTCGTGCTGGTCACCGTTGCGGCCTTCGTCGCCAACATCGTGCTGCAATGCATCGGCACGCTGGTGGCGCTGCGGCTGGGCATGCGCTCGGCCATCACCGTGGGCCTGATGGCCGGCAACTGCAATATGGGCCTGGTGCTGGTGGCGCTCGCCGACAAGGCCAACTTCGACGTCATCGTGTTCTTCGCCATGGCGCAGATCCCGATGTACATGCTGCCGGCGCTGCTTTCTCCTGTCTACACTCGGCTGCGCGCCCTGGGGCGCGGTTGAGGCGCCGCCTTCGACAATGTTTCTGCGCAGCAGTATGTCGGCGCATACGAAGGGGAATGGCGCCGCTGATTACCGAGAATCAGGTGGCTCTGAATCCAGATACGACCTATCCGGACATCGCTTTCGTGCGGCGCTTGACACGCGCCGCTACGGCAACGCACTGCTTTCGGCATTTAGGCGGCGGACACTGCCTTGGGCGTAAGATGGCAAACCGGGTCAGCGTGAGCGGCCCGGGTTTCCAGGACGCGACGCTGTGCGCCGGAACGAGGAAGGGAAAGGCACCCCGTGCTTTTACGACCAGGAGCGAAGGAGCCGCAATGAAGAAACTACTAGTTTTAGCCGCCGCATTTGCCGTGAGCGCGCACGCGTTCGCAGCCAAACCGTGCGAGGAGTTGAAGGCCGAGATCGCGGCCAAGATAGAGGCGAAAGGCGTCAAAGCCTACACCCTCGAGATCGTCCCGAACGACCAGGTCGGAGATCAAAAGGTGGTCGGCAGCTGCGACGGCGGAACCAAGAAAATCGTCTATTCCCGGAACAAGCCCTAGAAGCCGTGTCCGTGAACGCCTCTCGGCCCGTCGGGGCGCGCCACGCAGCACGACGCGGACTTAAGCTAGCGCCATGGGTCTCCGACCCGATCAGATTGGGTGTCTGCCGCGCGTGCCGAACCTTGGCGTGAAAAAAAATGCTGGCGATGAAACCCATCGGGACGATCCACACGCCTTTCACGAAGTCGGAAGGCATGCCCATTCAGCCGGCCGGCGCGGCCGGCGTGCAAGGCACAGTCGAGGTCTTTCAAGACTTCCAGGCTGGGCTGAAGGACCTCGACGGGTTCTCGCACATCATCTTGCTCTACGTTTTCCATCGCAGCGAAGGCTTCAATCTGGAGGTGGTTCCCTTCATGGACACGAAGCCGCACGGGGTTTTCGCGACGCGAGCCCCGAGGCGGCCCAATCCGATCGGACTCTCCATCGTCGAGCTTGACCGAATCGAGGACGGACTTCTTCACGTCCGCAACGTGGATATTCTGGACGGAACGCCTCTGCTCGACATCAAGCCGTATGTGCCGGAGTTTGACAGCCACGCCAGCGTGCGTACCGGCTGGCTTGAGCGGGCCCGGAAAACAGTGGGCAAGCGAAAGTCCGACAATAGGTTCAAATAGCAACGAAGGTCAAAGGGGAACGTCAAAGGGGGAAGTCAAAGGGGGAAGTCAAAGGGATCGGAAGGGCAAAGGGGTCCGGGGCAAAGGTGGGCGAGACGATTTGAGGTAAGCGCTGCCACGCGCCGCGGCCGTGTGCGCTAATCGCAGTTCGCGCTACAATCTGCGCTCCCCCGTCGCAGAGGCATCCATGGGCGCCAAACATCCCGACGAATCCGCCGTAGCGCGCAAGGTCGTCAACGCCGCCTGCCCGCACGACTGCCCCGACACCTGCGGCATGCACATCACGGTCGAGGACGGCGTAGCGGTGAAAGTGGAGGGCGCGAAGGACATGCCTTTCACTGACGGCACGCTGTGCACCAAGGTGGCGCGCTATCTGGACCGCACCTACTCCAAGGAGCGCGTGCTCTATCCGCTCAAGCGCGTCGGCGCCAAAGGCGAGGGCAAATTCGAGCGCATCGGCTGGGACGAGGCGCTCGACACCATCGCAGCCAAGTTCAAGCAGATCGCTGCGGTCGAGCCGCAGTCCATACTGCCGTGCAGCTACGCCGGCACCATGGGACTGGTGCAGTACGCCTCGATGGACCGGCGCTTCTTCCACAAGCTGGGCGCATCCTTGCTCGAGCGCACACTGTGTTCCTCGGCCGGCAAGGTGGGCATGAAAATCACGCTGGGTGCCGGCGTCGGCATGGACCCGGAGCGCTTCGACGAGGCGAAGCTGATCCTGATCTGGGGCTCCAATTCCATCGTCTCGAATTTGCACTTGTGGTCGCGTGTGCAGGAGGCCAAGCGCCGCGGCGCGAAGCTAATCGCGATCGACCCTTACCGCAGCCTGACGGCGGCGAAGTGCGACCAGCACCTGGCGCTTTTGCCGGGCACGGATGCGGCGCTGGCCTTGGGGCTGATGCACGTCATCGTCAATGAGGGGCTGTGCGACGAGGACTACGTCGCCCGCCATACGCTCGGTTTCGAGCAGTTGCGCGAGCGCGTGCAGGACTATCCGCCGGAGAAAGTCGCGGCGATCTGCGGACTGGCGCGAGACGAAATCGTGGCGCTCGCGCGCGAGTATGCCGGCACGCGGCCGGCGGCGATCCGGCTCAATTACGGCATGCAGCGGCATTCCGGCGGCGGCATGGCGGTGCGCGCCGTCACCTGCCTGCCGGCGCTGACCGGACATTGGCGCGACGCGGCGGGGGGCGTGGTGCTCTCGACCGGCGATTGGTACGGCCTGAACCACGCCCTGCTTGAGCGCCCCGACCTGATCCCCAACCGGCCGCGCACCATCAATCAGTCGGCGCTGGGCGATGCGCTCACCGCGGCCGATCCGCCGGTGCGCGCGATCTACGTCTACAACAACAACCCGGTGGCGGTGTGCCCGGATTCGCCCAAGGTGATCGCCGGTTTCAAACGTGAGGACCTGTTCACGGTGGTGCACGAGATTTTTCTCACCGACACCGCCGACTACGCCGATATCGTGCTGCCGGCCACCACTCAGCTCGAACACTACGACGTGCACAAATCCTACGGCCACCTGTACGTGCTTGCCAACAGCCCGGCGGTCGCGCCGCTGGGCGAGGCCAAGCCCAACAGCGAGGTGTTCCGTCTGCTCGCCGCGCGCATGGGCTTCGAGGATGCCTGCTTCAAGGACAGCGACGAGGACATCTGCCGCCAGGCGCTGAAGTCCTCGAACCCGCGCATGGCCGGCATCGAGTGGGAGGCGCTGAAGGCGCAGGGCTGGCAGCGGCTCAGGGTGCCGGCGCGCTTCGCCCCGTTTGCCGAGGGGAATTTTCCCACGCCCTCGGGGAAGTGCGAATTCTGGAGCGAGACGGCGCGGGGCATGGGCATGGATCCGCTGCCCGCGTACACGCCGCCGCGCGAATCGGCGCTGAGCGCGCCGCAGCTGGCAAAGTCCTACCCGCTCGCCTTCATCTCGCCGCCGGCGCGCAATTTTCTCAATTCGTCGTTTGCGAACCTGCCGTTCGCGCTCAAGGAAGCTGGCGAACCGTATCTCGACATCCATCCGGAGGACGCTGCGAAGCGCGGTATCGCGGAGGGCGATGCGGTGCGCATCTACAACCAGCGCGGCGCGTTCGTGGTCAAAGCGCGTGTGTCGGATCGGGTGCGCCGCGGCGTGGTCGCGGCGCTGTCGGTGTGGTGGCGCAAACTCTCGCCCGACGGCCGCAACGCCAACGAGGTCACGTCGCAGGCGCTCGCCGACATGGGCGGCGCGGCGACCTTTTACGATTGCCTGGTCGAGGTCGAGCGCGCCGGCGCAGGCTGAACCGGAGATCCCCCTGTGGCCTGTCGGGGCGCAAACCGTTCGCGCTGCCATGCGGCTGCGTCAGCGCCTGAGAACAATTTACTGAAGAGGATGTTTTGCCATGACCATACTTGGACCACACGGCGCAGTATTCAGGCGCCTGACGCGCATAAACGACGTGTTCGACGCCGATGTCGGCAAAGGCGCGATCCCGGGCGCCGTCGCCCTGATCTCGCGGCGCGGCAAGCTAGTCTATCTCGAAGCGTTCGGGTTTCGCGACCGCGAAAAGAAGCTGCCGATGGCGGCGGATTCGATTTTCCGCATCGCGTCCATGACCAAACCGATGGTGTCGGCAGCCGTCATGATGCTGGCCGAGGAGGGCAGGATACGGCTGGTCAATCCGGTTTCGACCTACCTGCCGGAGTTGAAGGGCCTGCAGGTCGGGGTCGAGGTGCCGGGGCCCGATGGCAAACCGCAGTTGCGCCTGGAGCCGGCGCGGCGCGAGATGTCGGTGCAGGACTTGCTGCGCCACACCTCCGGGCTGACCTACGGGCAGTTCGGCGATTCGCTGGTGAAACAGGCCTATCGCGCGGCGAACGTGTTCGACCCGAACCAGACCACCGCCGAGTTCATCTCCAAGCTGGCGCAGCTGCCGCTGCAGAACCAGCCGGGCGAGGTATGGGATTACAGCATGTCCACCGACGTGCTCGGGCGCCTGGTCGAGGTGATCTCGGGCATAGACCTCGACGCCTTCATCCATGCGCGCATCACCGGGCCCTTGGGCATGCATGACACCGGCTTCATGGTGGCGCAGGAACAGGCGGACCGCATTGCCGAGCCGCAGATCGATCCGGCCACGGGCAAGCGGCCGCCGATGCCGCGCGACCTGACGCTCAGGCCGAACTTTCTTTCGGGCGGCGGCGGCATGGTGTCCACGGCGCCGGACTATTTGCGCTTCGCGCAGATGCTGCTGAACGGTGGCGAACTCGACGGCGTGCGCATCCTTGCGCGCAAGACCGTGGCGCTGATGACCAGCGATCATTTGCCCCCGCACGTCGGGTTCAGTGCGAGCACGCGCGCCCAGTTCGAGGAGTCATCGCCCACCTCCGAGTTCGGGCAGGGTTTCGGGCTGGGCTTTTGCGTGCGCAAGGAGCCGGGGCGTAGTCCGGTGCCGGGGTCCGTCGGCGACTTCTATTGGTCGGGCGTGCACGGCACCTATTTCTGGGTCGATCCCGAGGAGCAGCTCATCGGCGTGCTGATGCTGTGCGCGCCCGAGCTGCGCCGGCATTATCGGGCGCTGATGCGCCAGCTCGTGTACCAAGCGCTGGAGGACTGAGGCTCGAAATGCAGCCCGCGCCGCGATTTCGAACCGCGGCGGCCGGAGGGTTGCGAAGAAAAGCCGGTGTTATCGCGGAGGCGGCGCGTAGCCGGGGGGCGGGGGAGGAGGCGTATAGGCAGCCGGCGGCGGGCTGTACGAGCGTGCCGGGCTCGACGACATTTGTCCGGATACCGGAACGCGATCGCCCTTGGCGTACATGCATTGAATGTAGGCGTTGTCGTAGCTGCGCTGCGCGGCATAGCCGGAGGCCTGGCCGGAGCTCGCACCGATGGCGCTGCCTGCGAGCAAGCCCATCCCCGCGCCGGCGCCGGCGTTCTCATGTCCTCCCATGGCCGCGCCCGCCAGCGCGCCGATTCCGGCGCCGATGGCAGCGCTTGTCACGCCTTTGGCGACGGCCGCGTCGTTGGCGCTCGCGCCGCCGATCTGGTTGAGCGCGTATTGCCTGCAAACGGCATCGTCGACGCGGAATTGATCGAAACTCTTGCCCGTACCGGGCAGCGCCATGACGCTGGGGCCGGTCGGGATGGTGGTGCAGGCGCCGAGCAGTAGCAGCCCTGCAAGGGGTGAAAGACGCAATAGTTTGTTCATCATCGACTACTCCGGGTGATTAGCGGGGCGGCTGCGCCGGCACGCGTTGCCAGCCGGCCGGACAGGCGCTTACATAGGGGTAATAGCTTTGCGAGGCCGCGCAGTAGTACCAGTACGCCGGAGCCGGCGCCGCCTGGGCTGCGCCCTGCTCGATGTAGACCGGCGGCGCGGATTGCACCGCGACCGGAGGATAGGAATACGCGGAATACGGATTGTCGTAAGGCGCGTAATAGTCGGGCGCGAAAAGCGGCGCGCCGAGAGTAAGGCCAAAACGCACATGTCCGTGCTCACGGCGGTCATGGTCATGGCCGTAGCCACGATCGTCGCCATGATCGTAGCGATGACCGTCGCCATGATCGTAGCGATGACCGTCGCCGCGACCGTAATCATGGCCGTCACGATCGGCCATCGCGGTGCCGCTCGCCAACGCTGCGAACAGAGCCAGGATCGAAATCCCTATCGGCTTGAGCAAGGTTTTCATGATTTGCTGCCCTATCGATTAGTACGGGCTCAGCTTAGCAAGTTCCCGCAGCGAAGGCGGTAAGCAATTGTTTCAGTTTGTAAGCCCGGAGCGCACAAGGAAGCGGGGCGGGCCGACCCGATGCGCCGCCCAGTGTGCGCTGTTGCAGCCGCGTTTCGCGTCAGTGGCCTGCGAGTTCCTTGCGCACGATCGCCGCGCCTGCCGTCAGTGCCTTGAGCTTGCCGCGCGCGACCTCGCGCGCCAGCGGCACCATGCCGCAGTTGGTGCAGGGATAGAGCTTATCCGGCGCCACGTATTTCAGTGCCGCGCGCACGATCTGCGCCACCTGCTCCGGCGTCTCGACTTCCTCGCTCGCGACATCGATCGCGCCGACCATGATGTCCTTGCCGCGCAGCAGTTCGATCAGCTCCAGCGGTACCCTGGAGTTGGCGCATTCCAGCGATACCTGGTCGATTTTCGATTTCGCCAGCAGCGGAAACGTGGATTCGTACTGGCGCCATTCCGAGCCCAGCGTCTTTTTCCAGTCGTTGTTGGCCTTGATGCCGTAGCCGTAGCAGATATGCACCGCGGTCGTGCATTTGAGCCCGGCAGCGGCGGCCTCCAGCGTTTCGATGCCCCAGTCGCGCACCTCGTCCATGAACACATTGAACGCCGGCTCGTCGAACTGGATGACGTTTATGCCCAGGGCCTCGAGCTCGCGCGCCTCGGCGTTCAGAACCTTGGCGAACTCGCGCGCGAGTTTTTCCCGGCTCTTGTAATAGCCGTCGTAGAGCGTGTCCACCATGGTCATCGGGCCGGGGAGGGTGTATTTCACCGGCCGGTCGGTCTCGGCGCGCAGGAATCTGGCGTGTTCGCCGAATACCGACCGGGTGCGCGCCACCGGACCGACCACCATGGGCACGTCGGCATCGTAGCGGTTGCGGATGCGCACCGTTTTCTTGTTCGCGAAATCGACGCCGTCGAGGTTCTCTATTAGGGTGGTGACGAAATGACGGCGCGTCTGCTCGCCGTCTCCGACGATGTCGATGCCGGCGCGCTCCTGGTCGCGCAACACCAGGCGCACCGCGTCCTGCAATCCCTCGGCCAGCGCTTCGCCTTCGAGCAGCCAGGGCGCCCAGAGTTTTTTCGGTTCGGCGAGCCATGCGGGTTTGGGCAGGCTTCCGACGAGGGTGGTTTTCAACAGGGTGTGGCTCATGCAGTATCTCCGTTGCGGTTTGAGGCGTCAGTATGCACCAGCTGCTGCGGCTTGGGCATGGGTAGTCCATCGACAATTCTAAAAATCCGCGTGCAGCAGGGCCAGAAGGACATTCAGGGCCTGCTTTCGGACGAGGCCGATGGCCGCCCCTGCGCCGCCAAGGAGAGCGTTCTGCATGCACAAAAGCAGACCCTAGGGGGATAAGCGGTGCGGTGTAATCATCGTGGCGCCGACGCTTCGCGGTCGGGATATAGAACAGGGTCAACCGCCGGCCCATTTCGTCTCTGTGACTGGATGCGGACCTGCATGGGCGTGTTCGCAGTCTGCGGATTGCAGAATACCGGTGCGAGGAGCGTCGCACCTTGGCCCGAATTGCGCAGCTCAACGTTTGGACGAAAGCACGATCCCGCCGACGATAAGGGCGAAGGCCGCCAGATGGTAAAAATGCGGCATTTCACCCAGGAATGCCGATGACATGATTGCGGCAAAAAGGGGAGTCAGGTTGCTGAAGAAGCCCGCAACAGTTGGTCCAGCGCGTTGCACCCCGGCCCCCCAACAACGATAGGCGATGATCGCCGGTCCGATCGCGATGTACAGCAGCGCCGCCCCCAGCGACCAGCTCCAGCTGATATGCGGATCAGTGATCGTCCATTCGCCGCCAGCGAACACGCTGGCCCACATCACGCCGAAAGCGATCTGTGCCAAGAGAAACGCGCTCCAGTCGCGGCGGATATGTTCCGGTTCCTTGGGGTGCGTCAACATCCAGCTGTAAAATGAAAACGCGATGGTCGCGACAATCATGAAGAGATCGCCCGGCACGAAATGCAGCGCCAGAATTTGGCGCCATTGTCCGCGGCCGAGCACGAGCAATACTCCAGCGATCGACAAAACAGCGCCGATCACTTGCTTGGGCAGGATCCTCGAACCGAAAAACAGTCCTCCGACCAGCATCATCCAGACCGGCATGCTGGACGCGACCAGGGTGACGTTGATCGGGGTGGAACTCTGCAGGGCGAGGTACTGAAGTGAGTTGTAAAGACCCACGCCAAGCAGCCCCAGCAGCGAAAAGCGCCGCCAGGAAGCCCACAATCCACTGCCTGGACGCAAAACCGAGCCGGCCAGCGGCAGCAGGATCACCAGGGCGATGGCCCATCGAAGCAGGTTCAAGGTCATCGGCGGTATCCACGTATGAACCAAACGGCCGACGACGGCATTGCCAGCCCAGAGCAGAGGAGGCATGGTAAGCAAGAAGGCCGTAGACAGACTTATTCTGGGGTTCATGAAATGGGGAGGCGATTCATGTACGGTGCGGGGCGCAATGATATCAAATGCGCCGATTGTCCTATATCAGCGTCACAGCGGCTGTATATAAATAAAAGCGCAAAACGGCAAAGAACGCTGTTGGCTACACTGACAGGGTGAGAAGCAAGGCCCTGAGCTGAAGTATTCGCCAGGGCGCACAGCTTGCGCTCGCACTCCCGGCGGGGCCTTTATCCGCGCCTTCCGACCGCAATGCCGGCACCGGGGTCCTGCAAAGGCCATTTCGTCGGCGTGCCGCCTTCGTCCGAATACTACTTGCAAGCAAGGTGGTATTCTCGCGGGTCAGTGCTTTCCTGCCATTTGAAACTTCGGTATTCCTTGGAGTCGGCTACGCTGGATCCGCCGCCCTGCGGAAGGAGAACGTAATGACCGCAATACCCGAAGGTCGGCGCAAACGCATGCGGCTCGGGCCGCTGCTGCGGGTAGTGCTGCCATCGCTGGTAACGCTGATCCTGGTCGTCCTGCTGTTGTTTACCATGTTCTTTACCAGGTCCAGCTGGCAGTGGGTCGCATTCCTCGGCGGCATTCTGTTCGCCTCGGTCCTGTCGCTGGTGAGCGCCTCGTGGAAGAGCAACTGGCGCATCGCAAGGCGCAGCGCCGAGGCGCTGCGTTTCAAGCAGCGCCTCGGCGCCGAAGTCGAGCAGCACCGCAGTACGCGGGCGCAGCTGGAGCGGGAGCTCGCGCTGCACCAAAATGACCGTGTGCGCTTGGCGAAGGAGATCGAAGCGCATCGGGTCGCAGCAGCGAACGCGCAGGCCGCCGAAAACCTGCTCGGCTCGCTCGAGCGCAGCCTGGAGGGGACCGCCTTCCTGGTCGATCGCGACCAGCGCTACCGCTTCCACACCAGGGAATTTGCCGCCTGGATCGGCGTGGCGTCCGAGAGCATAGACGGGCTTGCGTTCGAGGAAGCATTGCCGCGGCGCGATGCGGAGGCGCTGCGAGCGCCGCTGTTGGACGCGCTGGACGGGCGCTCGGGGCAGGCGGAGTTGCTGCTCACGCGGCGCGACGGCACGGAGCAAGCGACTGTGGTCGAATATCTGTCGCAGCATGATGCCGCCGGGCAGGTCACCGGTGCGCTGGTGTTGTTCAGGGAGGCGCCGGTCGCTAGCGCCGAAATCGCGCAGGACGATGGTCAATCATCTGCGGGCGTAGCCCAAGACGCCGCCACCAAGCTGATCGTCGCCGACCCGAGCGGCCAAGCCATATACCTCAGTTCCCTCACCGAGGAGCTGACCGGCTGGGGCAATCCGCGCGAGCGTATCCGCCAGGCGATCCAGAACGATGGGTTCGTCCTGTATGCCCAGGACATAATGGCGCTGCGCGCGGATATGCCCTCCAAGAACATGCGCGAGTTGCTGATTCGTATGAGCGACGAAGAGCAGAATCTGGTTCCGCCGGGCACCTTCCTGCCAATTGCGGAGCGTTTCGGCATGATGGCCGACATCGACCGCTTCGTGGTCAGGAAGGCCATCGCCGCGCGCCTGGCGGCGGGCCCCTCCCGGGACGCGGCCTCTGCGCCGGTGTTGTGCATCAACCTGGCGCGCGCCAGCATCGAAGACCGATCCTTCCCGCAATTCGTCGCCCGTGCGCTGGAGCGAAGCGGGGTATCCGGCCAGGCGCTGTGTTTCGAGATCGCCGATGGCGATGCGATCGCCTGCCCGGCGGACGCGGCACATTGCGCCCGCGAACTCAAGCCGCTGGGATGCCGCTTCACCCTCGATGGTTTCGGCCGTGCGGGTATCGGCTTTAACCACGTGAAGTCGCTGTCGTTCGATTTCCTCAAGATCGACGGCAATATCATTCTGCAGATCCTGCGCGCGCCGGAGGCGCTCGCCAAGGTGCGGGCGATCCAGCGCGTGTGCAAGGCAAACGGAATTCGCACCATTGCCGAAATGGTAGAGAGCGACGAAAGCCTGGGGCGCCTGCGCGCCGTCGAGGTCGATTACGCCCAGGGCTTCGGCATCGCGCGGCCACGGCCGTTTCCATAAATCTGCTCGATGCGCGATTTCGGAGCCTCTGGGGAAGGTCTGAACAAGTGGGCTACGCCCCCTTGTCCCCCAGGGGGACTTCCTTCGGGGCGTAAATCCCCTACACTAGAGGGAAACTCGGGGACGACGCGCGTCGCAAGTACACTTGTTCAGAGGCTCCCTAGCCAAAAAATCGGGCGGCGGCGGCTCGCGCCGGCGAGCAGGCGCGGCGCGATTTGACGGCGGCGCTGCAAGTTTTCATTGTGACGGCGCAGATGGCCTTTCAAGGAGCGGCAATGGGCATTCGGGGAATGAATCACTTCACGGTGCTGGCGCGCGACCTGGCCGCGACTAGGGCGTTCTACATCGACGTCCTCGGCTTCGCCGAGGGGCCGCGCCCGCCGTTCGGTTTTCCGGGAGCCTGGCTGTATGTGAACGATGCTCCCGTGCTGCACATCGTCGCAGGGCGAGCCGTGCCCGAGCCGCCGGCGGGCGTGATCGATCACATAGCCTTTAGTGCGAGCGGTCTGCGCGGCACGGTGGCGCGGCTGAAGGAACACAAGATCGCCTATGAGCTGCGCCGCCAGCCCAGCCATGGCAGCTGGCAGTTGTTTTGCCATGACCCGAGCGGCGCTAAGGTGGAGCTCGATTTTTCGTCGGAGGAGCCTGCGCCCGAAGCAGACTGATCCACGCCTCAGCCGCTTGCTTCGCATCCCGGCGGGTCGCCGCAGGCGCTTTCCGCGGCCACCGGCCAGGAGTCGGTGACGCGGCGCGGCGATACCGCGCCCTTGTATGCTAATAGTCTCTTATCAGTCAAGAGTTGACGGAAATGGCACAGATTTTGATAAATGGCGACGATGCATCCGCGGGGGGATTTACGCCCCGAAGGAAGTCCCCTTTGGGGACAAGGGGGGGATGCATCCCCCCTTGTTCGTGGGATAAGGGTTTTTCCCCCGCCGAAGGCACTTTGCTTGGTTCCGGTTAGTCCGGTTTAGGTTCTAGAATGGCGGGTCATTCAACTGGGAGGCGTGATGAGCAAGATTGTAGATTATTATTTTTCGCCGATTTCGCCCTGGACTTACCTCGGCCATGCGCGCTTCACGGACATCGCGAAGCGACACGGCGCTGTCATCAACGTCAAGCCGGCCGATTTCGGCAAGGTGTTTCCGGTTTCCGGCGGCCTGCCGGTGGCGAAGCGCGCGCCGCAGCGCCAGGCCTACCGCATGGTCGAACTCAAGCGCTTCCGCGATTACCTCAAACTGCCGCTCAATCTGCAGCCGAAGTTCTTTCCGGTGCCGGCAGACCCGGCGGCGCAATTCATCGTCGCCGCCGGCCGCGCCGGCGGCAGCGACGCGGCGATGCGGCTCGCGGGCGCGATTTTGCGCGCCTGCTGGGCTGAAGAGCGCAACATCGCCGATGCAGAAACCCTCGCAGCGATCTGCACCGAGCAGGGCATGAATGCCGCCGCGCTTGCGGCCGCGGCGCAATCGGACGAGGTGATAGCCGAGTACGCGGGCTACACGCAGGAGGCCATTGCGCGCAATGTGTTCGGCGCGCCCAGCTATGTCGTCGACGGCGAGATCTTCTGGGGGCAGGACCGGCTCGAGTTCGTCGAGCGCGCGCTCGCCGCCAAGTAGCGCGTTGTCAGAAGCGGCCGCCGAGTTCGTAATAGACGATCTTGGCCAGTTCCAGCAGCACGTTGCGCGCGGCGCTCTGGTCTTTCCACCATGCCTGCGGGAAAGGATCGTAGCTGGTCGCGATCATGCGGATGTCTGCCGCCGGGAGGGCGTCGGAGAAGATCATCCTCGCGCGGCGCAGGTGGTAGGGCGAAGTCACCACCAGCAGCCTGGGCCTGCCCCTGTCGAACAGGGCGCGCGCGGCCTGCGCCTCGGCCGCGGTGCTGATCAGGTTCTTGCCCAGCAGCGCGATCGCGCTCGCCGGAACGCCTTTCTTCAGCAGCACCTCGCGCTCGACGTCTTCCTCGCGCGGATACGGGATGCCCGCTTGGTCCAGCAGCCGGTATTGACGCTCGCGCACCGGCGCGCTGATGTAGATTTTTGGCGCGAAACCCCTGTGGTAGAGATCGGCCGCCTCGAACGGGCGCGTGAAACTGCCGCCCAGCACCAGGATCGCGTCGGCCTTCTGCGGCTGGTCGGCGGCGCTGAGCCAGTCCGCGGCATAGAAAAAGCCGGCGCCGGCGCAGATTGCGGCCGTAAGCAACACGGCGAGCAGAAACAGCCCGCATTTTTTGACACAGTGCATAATGACGGCCTGCGTTTATCTTAGAGTGCGCCAGTTTGCGCATGAGCTGCACAAATGACAAGAGCTAAAGGCTGGTTCACGCGGCGCAGTGCCAGTGTCGAGGTGAGCGAGGAAGACGGCGTGCGCTCGCTGCATCTTGGCGGGGACGCCATCCAGAGTTCGATCCGGCTCGACCGCCCGAATGAGCTCGCGCTCGACTATACGCGCGCGATGATGGCCTTCCTGCTGTTCCAGCCTCAGCCGCAGGAAGTGCTGATGATAGGCCTGGGCGGCGGCTCCATGGCGCGCTATATCCACCAGCGCATGCCGGAGACGCGCACCACGGTGGTTGAGATCAATCCCAAGGTGCTGGCGGCTGCGCGCAGCATGTTCGACTTTCCGGCCGACGACGCGCGCCTGAAAGTGGAGATCGCCGACGGCGCGGATTACGTGGGCGATCATGTCGAGTCGGCCGACGTGCTGCTGGTCGACGGCTTCGACGACGGCAAACAGCCGGCGGCGCTCGCCAGCCAGTCGTTCTACGACGCGGCCTATGCCGCGCTGCGTAGCGGCGGCGTGATGGCGGTCAACTTCATGGCGCAAGAAAAAAAACTCGACGTGTTTCTGCAGCGCATCGAGAAAAGCTTCGACGAGCACGCGATTTGCCTTTACGCGGCCGACCGGGTCAACCGCATCGCCTTCGCCTTCAAGCACCACCCGCCGGAGCTGGCCTGGGCTGAGTTGAAACGGCGCGCGCGGCAGCTCGGGAAAACCCACGATCTGCCGCTGCAGGAATTCGTCATCGGGCTGAAGGAACTCAACCCGCATACGCAGGCGAAACTCAGGCTGCGCTCGGCGGCGGCCGATTGATACGCCCGGACGCTCGCGCCCCTAGAGCGACAGCGCTTGCCTGATGCTGCGCACCAGCTCGGCCGGGCTTTTGGCTATGTCCAGCCGCAGCGCGTCCTGCGGCGGCTCGAGGATGGCGAACTGCGACTCGAGCAGCTCAGGGTTCATGTAGTGGCCCTGGCGCACGGCGAGACGCGCGCGAATCAGCTCGATGTCGCCGTTGAGAAACACGAAGCGCGCCGCGGCGCATCCGCGCACGAGGCGGTCGCGATAGACCTGTTTCAGCGCGGAACAGGCGAGCACCAGGCTCTTGCCCTGGTGCTCGCTGTCGAGCAGGAAAGCATTGAGGCGCGCCAGCCAGGGCCAGCGGTCCGCGTCTGTGAGCGGCACGCCGCTTTGCATTTTGGCGACGTTCTCCGCGGGGTGGAAATCGTCGGCGTCGTGAAACGCCCAGCCGCAGTCTTTTGCCAGCAGCGTCCCGACCCGGGTCTTGCCGCAGCCGCTCACGCCCATCAGGATGACGGCCGCGGTTTTAGTCATACCGAGCGCTGCGCCTTGTCCTTCTCGTTCTGCGCCTTGATCAGCGCGCGCGCGTTTTCCCATTCGGCGTCGCCCCAGCCGAGCATATGCGTGAAGCCGCTGCCGTTGGCCTGCCAGCCGGCGCCGTCGAGAGCGATGGT
>Ga0307377_10001266_pt1 | contig 32906 bp, 51 predicted proteins | sample TR3MG_FD_202535 | JGI IMG/M metagenome (GOLD analysis project Ga0307377, IMG submission 202535) | Soil microbial communities from Risofladan, Vaasa, Finland - TR-3 | ecosystem: Environmental > Terrestrial > Soil > Coastal area > Acid sulfate soil | place: Finland: Risofladan, Vaasa | collected... | reverse complement strand
CCGGCGACAAGCTATTTTGGGAAGGTTTTTACAGGGAATATCGTGGCCGCCGTGAAAAGCTGGAATATCTCAAACTCAAGGGTGAACTAATATCCAAAGATATTGTTGATAATCTCCTTGAAACCCGTGCCGTGGAATTTAAAAGGGCGCTTATGGAACGTGGCCGTCGCCTGAGCTTAAGGCTTACAAACAAAACCGCCGAGGAATGCCAGAAGATCTTAGAAGATGACACCAATTTTATTCTTAACACCTACTCACGCGGTGAGCAATTAAGTGAATTACAACAAAAAGAACTAATAGAAGAAAATGAACCGGACGAACCAAGCGCTAAAATTTGACCTGTGGGATATTGAAAAGGCCGCACTCAAGCCACCGGAGCCTATTGAAGTGTCTGAGTGGGCAAACAACAACATTGTTTTGCTCAAAGAAACATCAAGAGAACCCGGTCCGTACAGGTGGCAGCGGACACCCTACCAAAAGGACATCCAGGATTTATACAAGCACCCATATATCCATCACCTTGTGCTTAAATGGGCTACGCAGTTAGGTAAGTCAGTAGTTTTGTATAATATACTTGGCTACATAATAGATCAAGACCCCTATAGCGCAATGTTGATATATCCAACCGATAAAGAACTGCGTTCAGTCTCCCGCAATCGTATCAAACCCTTGATTGAAAATAGCACTGCCTTGAATAAAAAGCATTCGTTAGATGTCGGCGAATATCAGACAGGAGAGATGGTATTCCCCGGCATGGTCCTTTATATTGTCGGCTCAAATTCACCGACTCCTCTGAAACAAAAGCCATGCCGCAATATTTTAAGGGATGAAATTAATGATTTTCCTGATCTCGTCAGGGACGCCGGCGACCCTATGGAATTATCTCTTGAACGGTTCAAATCGTTCCAGGACATAAGAAAGGTCGTGGATGTTTCCAGTCCTACCATAGAAGAAGGCAATATCACACGCCAGGAGGCCCTTTGCCAGGTTATATTACAATATTTTGTACCATGCCCATTTTGCAACCGGCTCCAAACATATAGCTGGGATCAGATCAAATATAATGACAAAGAGGCTCTAAAAAAGAATGACCGGATCTACACTGCCAAATCAACAGCTCATTATGAGTGTAAATTCTGTAAAAAGGAAATAGACGACAGCCACAGGGAATGGATGCTGGATAAATCAAACGGCGCAGGCTGGTTTGATATGTCCATTGAGAACCCGGAGCCTTCCGAGGACTCTATTGCCGATTTATTCAAATTACATGAAGACCGCGGGGTACAGTTGGAGTCTATTGCATCCAGGCTATCATCAATATATTCGCCATGGCTCAAGTTCGGCGATATTGTGCAAAAATATATAACCGCCGAGCTTTCAGACGTAGATCCGTTAGGCAAACAACGGGCATTTGTAACCGATTGGCTTGGTGAGGAATTTATCTCCAGGATTGAGGTCACAAGCGAATCTGAAATACTGGATCATCGCTGTGATCTGCCCCCCTTAGTGGTTCATAAGGATGCAATAGCGCTGACGTTGGGATGCGATGTCCACAAGCGGCACATAGAGTATGTGATAAGGGCATGGGCAAGGGATTATCGCTCATGGTTGATACGCTATGGGGTCATTTTTTCATGGGATGAATTATACCAGATAATCTTTGAAGATGTTTATCCGGTCGATGGTATTGATGACCACATGAAAATATGGAGGGCTGCAATAGACACAGGTGGAAGCGAGGGCGGGGAGGAAGATAAAACCAGCACAGAAGAAGTCTATGATTGGCTGAGAAATCATGGGAGGGGTGTTGTCTCAGGGGTCAAGGGGTCTTCAGGGGCTATGTCAACGAGGGTCAGGCAAACATTGATTGATAAGATGCCAGGGCGTAAAGGGCATGTAATCCCCGGCGGGCTGGTACTCTGGCTTATAGATACTGCGGAATTCAAGGAAACCCTTCATTATCGTCTGCAGATTGAAGAAGAAGGCCCTCAATATTTTTATGTTCATTCAGAGACAGGCAAGGACTATGCAAGGCAAATCACGGCAGAGGAAAAGCGTTATGACAAGCGTGGAAAACTTGTCTGGCATAAAACAAGGGCGAACCACTTCCTGGATTGTGAATTGTATGCCGCCGCATGTGCTGATCCTCAGTGGAAGGGAGGGGTTCGCGTGCTCCGTGACAGGGCGAAACCAAGAGATAGGGCTCCACAGCCGAAATCGCCTGCAGGCGGTGACTGGATTGCGAGAAACGCCAAACCATGGATGAAAGGTCGTTAAATGGCATGGCTTGATGAAAACAAAGACTGGGTTCCGAAATCAAAACAGAGACCCAAGCCCCCAAAAAAGGTTGAAATGACATACAGGATTAGTGAGGTTGCGGAAATGTTATCCGTAACCCACCAAACAGTTTTTAAATGGCTTTCCATTGATGAGCCGGAAGATGCGATAATACCCCCATCTGCCTGGTTTAGATTGCCTGGTGGCCATATAAGAATCTTTGAATCAGCGGTTTTACAACTACAAAAACAACTATAAATAATTTTGTCATTCCGGCGAAAGCCGGAATCCAGGTTTTCAATTAGTTGCTGTTTTCCTAAGTTTTACTGCTTTTTCCTTAATCAACATTAAAAACATACTACTTTCAGAAGCTTTCAGAAGATATCAAAAACACTTCCTTGACATACCACATCTTTTCTCTAAGCTTTAACCTATCTTTTTCATAATTTTCCTCCGAAACCGGCCAGTGCGATGGTCGCACCCATCGCATTTGGCCGGTTTTTTATTAGAAAGGAGCCAAAATGTGAGCCATGTCCACATCAATCCAAGACATCATAGACGCAATCGACGCCGCAATCCTGGCAAAACTTAATGGCGGCGCAGTGCGCTCTTATTCAATAGCCGATCGCAACCTCGTAAACATGGGTCTCAAAGAACTGAGAGACACCAGGGCGGAATATGCCGCAATATTAAGCACACAACAGGGCGGAAGGAAAAACTATGCCTCGTTCAGCACGCCAAGTTAGGCAAGAGCTCAAAGACAATTGGCTGGAAAAAGCCATATCAACAATCTCACCCACCTGGGGCTTTAAGCGCAAGTCCGCCCGCTTTGCGTCTGAGTTTATGCTTTCCGGCGGCTATCGTGGGGCAAAAAAGAACCGGCCTCACGACCAATGGCTGCCAGGCGGAGGCTCCGCAGACCAGGATCTGCTTCTTGACCTTCCGGATCTCCGCGAGCGTTCCCGTGACCTCAATCGAAACGACGGCATTGCAGCAGGCGCAACCGACACGGTTGTCACAAACGTTGTGGGAAGCGGCATAATGCCGCAGAGTCAAATCAATGCCGAAAGACTCAACATTGCCACGGAAAAGGCCATTGAGATCCAAAACCAGGTCGAGCTTGTATGGTCACGCTGGAAACGCAATGCAGACAGCACAAACCGGCTTGACTTTGACGACATTCAATCCCTTATCCAGCGCCAAATCCTTGAAAACGGCGAAGTGCTATTCCTGCCCCTTATGATACCGGACCGGCGGCCTTATTCCTTGGCCCTTGAGCTGATCGAGGCAGATCGGTTAGATACTCCCCCTCAAAAGATAACCGCAGACAATATCAGGGGCGGTATTGAGCTTGGCAAAAGGGGCCAGCCCATTGCCTATTGGATTAAAAAATCACACCCCGGAGACATGACCGTCGGCACATACAAGATGGATGACTGGCAAAGATATCCTGCATGGAATTCTGTCGGGCGTCCGAACGTATTTCATCTTTTTCACCAGAACAGGCCGGGCCAGAGCAGGGGGGTCCCCTGGTTTGCGCCTGCCTTAGATATTTTCAAAAACATGGCAAGCTATATGGAGGCCGAGCTTGTTGCGGCCCGTGTTGCGGCCTGTTATTCCATACTTGTCAAATCACCGAATCCTTATGAAATGGGCCAAATGGCCCAGGCTGGAGAAACAGACGGCGAAGGAAAGCCGATTGAATATCTTGAACCCGGCATAATCAAGTATTTGGGACCAGGGGAGGACGTAACCGGCTTTACCCCTAATCGCCCGGGCAACACGTTTGAGCCCTTCATTGAAAAAATCCTCCGGGCTATTGGCGTGGCCCTTGGCCTACCCTACGAACTCATCGCAAAAGACTTCTCTAAAACCAACTACTCAAGCGCCAGGGCATCCCTGCTTGAGGCCCGCAAGTTTTTTCAATGGGGTCAGATCTGGCTTGCAAAATATTTATGCCAGCCTGTCTGGGAAATGGCCATTGAGGAGGCATGGCTCAGGAATGAGATCGATGCCCCGGACTTTCTTGAACACAAAAGAGAGTATTGCAAGGCGAAATGGATACCTAACGGCTGGCAATGGGTAGATCCGGTCAAAGAGGCAAAAGGGGCGGAGATATCCCTCAAAAATAACATGACAACACTTTCAACGGTCCTTGCATCAAGAGGTGAGGACCTCGACGAGACCCTTGAGCAGCGTGCAAGGGAGCTCGTGAAGATCAAGGAACTTGAAATCAAGTACAACATTGAATTCGACCCGCCAAAAGAGAAGGTGGCGCAAGGAGGGCAAAATGCCTAACCAAAGCATAACAGTACCATTAAAGGCAACCCGGCTAACCGGAGAGCCTGTTGAGTTTTCAGACATCGGCACGAAAGATGAAAAACCCAAATTCAAGATGAATGCCTATTCGGGCGATGTAATCCCAAATCATTGGTTTTGGGGAAACCTGATCATTGATATCGCCGGCATAAAACTGCCCAAAAAGAAAATGCCTGTCCTGCAAGATCACTTTACGGAAAAGATCGTTGGATGGAGCGAGAAGATCAAGAAAGGTGATGATGGTGTGCTTATAGAAGGCAATTTTGCAGAATCAACGCAGTCAGGCCAGGAGGCCATGGCCCTTGCAAAAGAGGGTTTTCCCTGGCAGGCGAGCGTTTATATCCCGCCTTCGTCAATAGAAGATGTGTCTGAAGGTACAAAGGTCGAGGTAAATGGCCGAAAACTCAAAGGCCCTTTAACTATTTTCAGGAAAACAGAATTAAAAGAGGCATCTTTTTGCGCCCTCGGGGCCGACAGCAATACAAGTGCCGAGGCACTAAAGGACAGCGGGAACATACAGGTACCAATAACTAATACCAAAAAAGGAGGTAACAAGCAAATGGACGAATTAACAATGGAAATTCTAAAAAAGGATCATGGTGATCTGGTAGTTGCGCTTTCAGCAGAGGTATCAAAAGGCATAACCATTGATAACTTCCCGGAGGATGTCGCCAAGCTGAAAGAGGAAGCCTCAAAAGTGGCTTCAAAGGCCGAGCGTGAGAGAATCCTTGGCATCTTTGGCCAGGCCTATGGTGAAGACATGAAGGCAAAGTTTGAGAAGATCGTAGGGCCGGACGCCAACATGGAAGCACTCATGGCATTTGCACAGGAAAAGGCCAAGCAGGACATCCTTGCCAAAATGACCGCAGAGGCCCCGGAAAGCGCAGGCGCAGGGGATGGCGATGAAGGCAACTTGAGCAAACTCACCGGAGAGGAAAAATGGAAGGCCGAGTTTGCCGAGAGCAAAGACCTGCAAGACGAGTTCGGCGGCAGTGTTGACCGTTACCTGGCTTTCAAAAAGGCAGAGGGCGAAGGCAAGGTCAGAATCCTCAAATCAAAACAGGCATAACAGGACCCTATAACCATAACATACTGTAGGGCAAAGGAGGGAATGATGTCGATAATCCGGATAACAAGCCAAAGAGAAGGTTTTCGCCGGTGTGGGATGCCGCATCCTGCAACTACGACTGAATATCCCGACAGCAGGTTTGCGCCAGACGAAATACTCAGGTTTCAAAATGAGCCTATGCTTGAAGTCGAGATAGTTGAAGGGAAAAAATCGGCTGAACCGATAGATTCAATTGAATCAACTAAATCAACAAAACCAAAGAAACAAAAAAAGACAAAACAAGGAGGTAAAATCAAATGACTACTTTAGCATTAGATACACCAAGGGCACTTGAGCTTGGAGATCGTAACGAATATCCGGTGATAGCTGCGGATATAATCTTTGAAGGGGGTGCGGTTGGGCTTGTGGATGCTTCAGGGCACGCCAGGCCATTGACCTCGGTAGACAGGTTTGTCGGTTTTGCAGAGGCAAAGGCCGATAATTCCTTGGGCGCCGCCGCCGCAATAAACGTGCGTACCGTCAAAAAGGGCGCAATCCAGCTTTCTGTGACCGGCGCTGTAATTACAGATGTCGGGCAGCCCGTTTATGCCCAGGACGACAATGCGTTTTCATTCCTGAAAACGAGCGGCGTGTTTATCGGTTTCATGCGCCGGTATGTCTCGGCAGGTGTGGCGATCGTGGAATTTGACGTTGATGTCCTGCGAGATCCTCATGAAGGCCTGTTTGCGCAAACAGTGGCGGACAATTTGACCCTGGATGCTCAGGATTCAGGGAAAGTCCTGTTTATGACGGTTGATGCCAAGGCAATCACCTTGCCGGCAGTAGAAGGCATGGCCGGGATAAGAATTGTGAATGGAGGGGCATTTGGAACTGTCATAGTTACCGTATCACCCAATGCAGCCGATATGATCGAATCGGTCGATGTGGCCGGTGTTGATGATAAGGATATCATAAACACCAAGGCAACCGCTCGCCGGGGCGATTATATTGACCTGGAATATGGCGATGCAAACGGCTGGGTTGCAACTCGTATAGTTGGAACCTGGGCAAAAGAATAACAAACAATTCATTCCGCTCTTCGTTTCCCTTCCCTCGCGGGAGGGGATAGAGGGGGTGGGCAGAAAGATGAAATCATTAATATTAAATTGAAATAGGAGGTACAACATCATGGGAGCAGCAGGATTAGGAAGCAGGGCGATAATCGGTGAGTTTTATCACCGTCTCAGTCAACTAACTGGCATGAGCTGGATTAACCAGATTTCAATGCTTTTTGACTCAAACCAGGAATCAGAGACCTATAAATGGCTCGGCATGGTTCCGCAGATGCGGGAATGGGTCGGCGGTAGGCAGGCCAAGGGATTCCGTGAGAATGGAATCACCATTTTCAATAAGAAATACGAATCTACTCTTGAGATCCAGGTAGATGATCTCAGGCGTGATAAGACCGGCCAGATCATGCTCAGGGTGGGAGAGCAGGCCAGGAGAGCGCTGGCGCACTGGGCATCTTTGTTAAGCACCTTGTTAATCAATGGAACTTCAGGTGTTTGCTATGACGGCCAGTATTTCTTTGACTCCGACCATAGCGAAGGCGATTCAGGGACATTATTAAACCTGTTAACCGCGACCCAGGTGCCAAAGCTCGATGTTACGACAACCACGGCACCGACAGCAGCCGAAATGGTTGAAGCTGTCCTTGGAGTAATCGGTTATATGATGGCCTATAAAGATGATCAGGGTGAGCCTCTTAATGAAGACGCAAGGGAATTCCTGATCATGGTCGGCACCCCTCAGCTTTGGGCACCCCTTATGGCAGCCCTTGGCTCACAGGTAATAACCGATGGCGCAGGCGCAGCATTCACCAATGTCCTTGGAACGCTTGATGGTTTCAAGCTTAGAGCCGAATTCAACCCGAGATTTTCAGCACTCACAACCAACATGATGGTTTTCAGGACCGACAGCGATGTCAAGGCCCTTATTCGCCAGGAAGAGGAACCCATCAAAATGAGTGCCATTGCCGAAGGCAGCGAGCTTGAGTTCAACGATGACGTGCACCATTACGGCATCAAGGCTATGCGTAACGTGGGTTATGGTTACTGGCAAATGGCCAGTTATTCAACCTTCAGCTAAAAACAAAGGGTTACAAAGTGGGGTCGAATCTTACGAAGATTTGACCCTGCGATGACCATAAAGGATAACCTAAATGGGTCTTTTTGCTCAAACAGATTCCAGAATAGCTGATGCCAGTAGGGTTTGGCAGGCGGCCTGCAATGCCGATATTGTGGATTGGAATAAAGCCAATGAATTTATCTTAGCCACATGGGTTTTATCGAATTCTACCAATCCCGATTCTGACTGTAAACTTCAATGGCGCAGGGCTGGCGGAACTTTTGTCGATGTCGGCGCTGATACTGAGATTCGTTGGGGAATAGGAACAGTATTAACCGATGCTTTAGCTTTAGGAGCTAACACAGCAGGTTGTCTATCTCCTATAGATAATGGCAGTGTAGAAAACGAAGGCGATAATTTAGCTTATTTATTGAATATCGGCAACGGCACTTATGGTGAGATTCAGTGGGCATTGGGCTTTGGTTCAGGGGCATTAGATGGGCAAGAGTACGAGTTGCAACTTGTAGTTATTGATTTTTCAGGCTCTGCAATACTCCAGACGACAATCACGACCTTATCGGCCGGAGCAATTATAGGAGTAGACATATCCACGAACAAGGATAAGGCCGTCACATTCAGTGGCAAGGCATCTTCAGGCGGGGCCTTATCTATCAATAAAAACAAGGTTGCCTCTATGGCAGGCAAGGCCTCCGGGGCATCTGGTCTTGGCATGACCAAAAACCAGGGCCTATCTCTGGTTGGAAAGGCAACTACAAAGTCCTCTGTTTCAATCACAAAAGATCAAACAGCCTCCTTTGGCGGCCTGGCAGCCACAAAGGCCAACCTTGACTTGGCCAAAAATTACATTGCTTCTTTTGTAAGGAAGGCAATTATTTCGGGCAGTGTATCTGTGGTCTCCGATCATTCCTCTGCCTTTGTAGGCAAGGCAGCGGCCAAGGCCCCTCTAACTACAATAAAAGATCAGGCTGTTGCCGCTGTTGGGAAGGCGGCCGCTTCAGCCGACATATCCATATCCAAAAACCATATAATAATTCAGGCCGCCAAAAATATCATAATATCTGCATTGGCTATCACCAAAAGCCTTGTTGCGTCTGTGGCAGGCAAGGCAGCGGCACTGGCCAACATAAGCATAAACAAAGATCAAACCATTGAAGAAACAGGCAAGGCATCCTCCTTAGGAGATGTGGGTATTACAAAGAATCAACTGGCCTCACTCATCGGCAAGGCCCTTGCCGCAAGCGACCTGTCTATTTCCAAGAATCATATTGCTTCACTGATCGGCAAGGCCCAGGCCAATGCAGCTTTAGGCCTGACCCACGATATAGCAACTGTTCTTCAGGCCCTTGCTCAGGCATCTGCAGCAATCAGCACAACGGGCAATTTCACTATTACGCTCACCAGCCAGAAGCTCGCAGGGGTTACTCAGGTCAGCATCGCAGTAACCAAAAACATGACCATAGACAATGTTGCCAAGCAGATAGCCTCTGCGGCGATTCAGCTTAACAAGGGGCTTTCAGCAGACATTGAAGGCCAGGCCAAACATAGGGTTGATGTTGACTTGCAGTTTGATTCGGCCCTGAGCATTGCGGGAAAGGCAGCCGCAAAGGCAGATTTTGATATCACGAAAGATACATTATTGGTCCTGCAGGGTGAAACTACTTTTGTAATTTCTGTCCCAGAGAGCAGGTTAGTCACAGTTGAACATGAGCTAAGGGAGATGGTCGTATCAGGGGAGGTAAGGATAATCACCGTAGACCATGAAAGCCGGGTAGTTGATGTGGGTAGGGAAGAACGGGTGATCGCTGTAGGTCATGAAGATCGAATTATAAACGCAAATAAGTCCGGATGGTAAGGAGGGTAAAATGGATTTCGAAAGAGAAATGGGCGTAAATTTTGGGGCCGGAGCAAAGGCAAAGGCAAAGGTCATTGAGCTACAGAAGAAGTTCAAGAACGTTTATAAATTCCGATGCTTTGACAAGCATGGCAACCTCAAATGGGAAGATGTCATTGAGAACTTAGTTGTCGACGAAGGTTTGACCCTTGAATTGCAAGAGTTTTTCAAGGGCGCTGCCTATACGGCCCTCCATTATTTAGGCCTGACTGGAACGACACCGTCGTTTGCTGTAGGCGATGATATGACAACTCATGCCGGCTGGACAGAAGTGACCGCCTATGATGAGGCAAACAGGATTACCCTTGTGTGGAATGCCGCTGCAGCTAAGGCCATTGATAATGTTGGAAACGAGGCGACCTTTACGATCAGCGCTAACAGTACAACGATTGGCGGGGCCTTTATCTGTACAGAAAACACAAAAGGCGGCTCGGCTGGAGTGCTCTATGGCGGAGGCGCTTTCAGTGCAGGCGATAAAGTACTGGATGATAATGACACATTGGAAGTCACCGTAACTTGTAGCGCAACTTCGAGCTGATAAGAGGATAAAGTGGCAATAAAGGAAATCCCAAAAGATCCTGATGCGGTCTTGGATTATGGGTTTAACTGGAAGAAAGAAGGGAGTCCTTGGCTCGAAGACGGGGAGACCATAAGCACAAGCGAATGGACAGTCCCCACAGGATTAACAAAGGACAGCGATAGCAAAACTGACACCACGACAACGATATGGCTATCCGGCGGAACTGTCGGGGAGACCTATCGTATTGTCAATGAGATAATTACTAATCAGACCAGAAAGGAAAATCGATCTATCGATATTGTGATGGTGGACAGATGACCCTGAAAACCCAAATGGAAAGCGATCTTGATAGCATCTTTTTCAATACGGATGAGTTTGCAAAAAGCGTCACTTATATACCTTTAGGATCAATCCTTGGGGAGACCGTAAAAATCATCATTAATGCAAGCGACGAGTCGTTACAGGACCCGCAACCGGCGGCAGACGAGATGATAATAGAAGTTCAGGAGAGCGAGGTCGCAAGCCCAAACGCCCAGGGCGATACGTTCACGATCGATGGAGAGACCTGGTATTTAATAGAAAACCTGGCAGGCCCAAAGGCAACGGGAATATGGCGCTTGCGCCTGACACGTTCCGAAAGAAGGCAACTTTAAAGGCAAAATAAAAGATGCTCGCAATCAAATTCAAAGGGATCGCAAAGGCCGGAAAAGGCATCCAGAAGTGGGCTGACGACCAGAAGAAAAACCTTAATAAGGCGCAGACTATCGCCCTTTCAAAGGTCGGTTGGAATTATGCTCAAATCGCACAAACAGAACTTAAAGGCGGAAGATTAGGCCTTGCACCCAAGGTGTTATATCGAAATACCCCAGGCGATCCAAAGTATAGCAGAGGCCCTACAGATCCCGACAAACCGTTATCACCGCTGCATAAGGGGATAACTTATCATGTTCAGTACTCCACAAAAACCTTAACGCTTGGTTTTCGTGGAATCGGAGGCACGGCATGGCAGGCAAGAATAGCAAGAAAGAGCGTTGATGGATATCGAATCAGGATCACAAAAGCAAAAAGGGAGATGCTTCATTCATGCGGGATACATCTCAGGAAAGAAACAAAATCAGTCAAGGTCCCGTCCCGCGATATCATGGGGGCCTTTTATCAGAAATATTATAACGACATGTTGAAGGATTTCAAGACATTGTTTTTGCGCAAAATGGCCGGAGAATATATCGAATGAAAGAACTTATAGAAGCAATCAAGGTTCAGCTTCAGGGCGATGCCAGTTTGAGCTATATAAGCGACACCGACATCTTTATAACGCCGGACCCTGATATGATACCCATAAGCGCAGGCTTCCCGGCCCTTGGCCTTAAGGACGGTCCGGTGGACCATCTTGTTGAAACATCCGAAAACTGGGAGGTCCATTATCAGGTAAATATCATAATCTACCAGCTTTTGAAGGCCGGGGAGATCCCAATAATAGGCCAGACAATGCCGCGTATATATGGCGTGCTGGAAATAAGAGACAATATCCACAACTCCTTAAATGACAACTTATTGTCAATAACCGGCATGGAGTTGGCGTTTCCGGTTGAGGAAACAGAAAGCGAGACAATCGGTTATGAGGACATGATATTGCAGCGCAAAATCATAACCTATGAATATCAGAAATTAGAGGAACGACCATAAGGGGTTTGTCTTTAACTTTGAACTGTGAACCTTGAACCCCTGAACCTAAAAAAAGGAGGCACATCATGAAAGTCATATACACAGGCCCAGGGCCAAAGACATACCACCCTGTTTTAGGGGAGCTTGTCACAGGCGAGCCCTTCACCGCCAAGGATAAAGGATTGTCAGACAAAGAGGTGGAGAAATATCTAAAATCCGGTCTTTTGAAGAAGGCAGAGAAGGAAGAACCAAAGACCTTAAAAGCGAAGGAGTCTCTCACCCCAGTACCATCTCACGGAGCTACGGGGCAGGCAGAGAACACAGAGAATAAAAGACAAAAGATAAAGACTTAAACCGATCAAAAAGGAGGTAACACATCATGGGAGATCCGATAACAGGAAGAGAACTAATAATTGGCCTCAAAAAGACGGCCGCCTGGGGCACTGCGCTTGCTTGCGGGGCCACCGACGGCGTCTTGATCTTGAGCGAGTCCATAAAGCAGACAATAGAGGACTTGGCAGATGACAGTCTGGGTGCATATTTCCATCACCAGACCGACAAGGGCAAAAGGAATGTGGCCGGAAACCTGGAGGCATACATGCGTTATGAGGGGCTTGATGTTGCCCTGGCGCTGATTATGGGAACGGCCGGCGTGCCTACGATACAGGGGGCAACCGCTGCATACATAAATAGCTATGTCATGGCAAACGAGATCTATGGTCTGTTTGCCACGCTTGCAATGCTCAAAAAGTCCGATGTTGTCCATGAATTTCCGAGCATTAAGCTGCATGGATTTACGTTATCAGGAGAGATGTATGCCCCAATGAAAATCACCCTGAACACACTCCCTGATAAACTTGTGACGGATTCTGTAATAAACACAGCTGCGACTATGGCAAACGTGACCTATCCTGACAAGTCAAATAGGATAATCATGAACAGCGACACGACAGTCAAAATCAATGACAAGTCCGCAATTGCCCTTGCAGATGGCGACAAGGTTTATCCGGCAAGCTTTGAGCTGACATTCAACAGGCCCCTTGAGGGTGACATTGTGGTAGGGGCAGAAGGGATTGACGAGCCGATCGGGACAGGCTTCCCTGAGGCAACCTTAAAGCTCACTTTCCCGAAATACGATGATGCAAACCATGACTTTTTTGCAGACTGGGAGGCATTTACGGAAAAGAAGGCCGAGATCTATCTGAAAGGAACCCTGATTGAGGACACATATTATTACGATTTTAAAATCACCATGCCGAACCTCAAGGTCACGGATGTCGATACTCCGGCGGCTGGCCCGGGCAAGATCCCAAACAGCCTTACGTTTAGGCTTTTGGGGACAGATTCAGCACCCTTGGGCATGACCGGAATAACAAAGCCGTTTCAGATTGACGTAACGAACAAACGAACCACAGACCCGTTGGCATAAAGGAATGGGGTCAAATCAACGAAGATTTGACCCCAGAACCCAACGAACCCAATAACCCATAAGGAGAACCGCAATGCCCTTCATAGAAATAATCGACGATGAAGAAAGCTTTAGGCTTGATGTTGGCGACAGTTATTTTGAACTGAGAAGATTCGATTCAGCGAACTATAATGAAATTGAGAAGAAGCATACCAAAAAGAAAAAGAACTTTCGGACAGGAGAATGGATCAAGGAGGTAGATGATCGTTCCGTAAATGACGACCTGCTTGATTACATGGTAACAGGCTGGGGGCATATCAAATCACCAACAACAGGCGAGGATGTGCCCTGCGAAAAGAAGAATAAAATCAAGCTCCCTGGTTCAGTCAAGATGCAGATCATTGAGGCGTGCGATGCCGACAACATCACAACAGGAAAAAAAACTCGAATCTCGAAGCCTACGCCCAGTGTCGCATCGATTACCCCAGGCTAAATTGTGCTCAGTGTGAAGAGAACTACGACAATGACGGCATTGAACCGGACTGCGAAAACTGTAAGCTTCCCGTCTTGTCTTCTGAAGATAAGGAGATATGGGACCTATACTCATTATTAAGGACTCAATTTGTCTATGACTTTAATGCTCTTCCGCTGATCTTTGAAATTTTTGGTCTAAAACAAACTAAAAGGCAGGCCTGGGATACGATCACAAAATTGATCATGATCCACCAGATGTTCTCAGCCAAGCAGAGCTTGGATAACCCCATGGCCCCTGGCCAAAGGACAACACCAAAAAGAACGCCGGGGCCAGGGCCCCGCAAGGTGGTATTAAGGCATGGCAAAAAATAAAGTAACCATAACCCTTGATGTTGATGACAAAGGCACTGCCACAATCAACAAGTTTGATAAGAGCGTTGAGAGCGCCTTTAACAAGATTAAAGGCCATTCCAACGCGTCCATGGAAACATCCACAAAGCTAAGCAACACCTGGAACAAATCACTCAGCAGCATAAATTTCAAGGCCGTTGGCATTGCCGCCGCTGCAATGGCCACCGCGGTGACCTATGCCTTTACGAAAGTAACGAACGAGGTAGTATCAGCAGCTAATGCCCAGGAAGCAGCGGAGAAACGCCTGGAGGCGGTAATCAAGGCTACAGGTCAATCGGCGGGTTATAGTGCCGATGAATTATACAAAATGGCGGCCGCCTTCCAGAAAACAACTACTACTGGTGATGAAGTCATAATTGCTGGAATGTCTATTCTTGCGACCTTTAAACAAATTCGAGGAGAAGGTTTTGAGCGTGCTACCCAGGCGGCCTTAGACATGTCTGAAGTTATGCAACAGGATTTAAAAAGTTCTATGGTAATGATTGGTAAAGCTATGAATGACCCTATTGCAAACCTTAGTGCTATGACCAGGGCAGGAGTACAATTCACTGATACACAAAAAGATATGATTAAGGAATTATGGGAAGCTGGTGATGTAATGGGAGCTCAAAATATTATACTTAAAGAGCTTGAATCACAATTTGGTGGTGCTGCTACTGCAGCAAAAGATACTTTTGGGGGAGCGGTAAAATCAGCAAAAAATGCTTTAGGTGATATGAAAGAAGAACTTGGTTTTGTAATAACTAAAAGTGACTTTTTCATTGACCTTGTTAAAATGGCTGAAAAACAATTTGAAGAATGGGGAACGTCAATAAAAAATAATAGAGAATATTTAATGAATCTTGTAAAAGACGGGATTCTCTATGTTTTTGATGCTGTAATACTCCTTATAGAAATATTAAATGTGTTATCAAACGCATGGAACGGGGTCAAGATCGCAGGCACAGTTGCTATTGAATTAATAATTGATTCCGTGAAACTGCTTTACGACGGCCTGATGCTGCTTTTCGAGCCCTTCAACATGCTCCTTGACTGGCTGGTAGAGATAGGGGTCATCGGATCTAACCCCTTCAAAGAAATGCAGAACGAGATCAATGTCATGGCCGAGGTTAGCAGGGCAGCCACGGAGAATGTCATCAAAGATGCCCTGGATACTGACCAGTCATACAAGGATACTGTTGAGACGTTAAAAGGCTGGAGAGACAAGATAAGCGAAGTTGAAATCAAGCAGACAGAGGCGGGCGAAACAATCAAGACAGTAAATGAGGAAATCAAGGTCTCCACCAAAGGAACAGCCGAACAATACGCCGTTGATTGGGAAGCAGGTGTCATTAAAGCAGAGGCAGCGCATAACGAATATCTGGCGTTCATGAAAAAGCTTTATGCTGAAATCCTTTCAGAAGATACAAAGCTCTTGAGCGATCTTCTCACCGAACAGGATAAATACATCAATGCAACAGAAAAAGAACAGAAAAAGATGTGCATTGAGATATTGGGAGTTACCGAAGATTATTTTGATAAGGATACCGGAAAGGTCACTAATGTTTACGAGGCATTTTTTAAAGGATTTGAGACCTGGCTTGAAGACAATAAAAAGGATTGGGATGAGTGGGCCAAGTATATTGAAAATGCCTCATACGATGCATTCGACCAAATAAAATCAGATTTCAAATCAAATATCTCAGATTACTTCCAAGGCGAATACGATAGCCTGAGCGATCTCTGGGATGACATGCTGGATAGCATGCTTGCTGCCTTTTGCGATTTTATAGCTGATTTACTCGTTGAGTGGGCCTTGATGGAATTGTCAGACTTGGTGTTTGGAACAAGTAGCACAAGCTCTCTTTTGAGTTCTGCTGTAGAATATGTAACTGATGCCATTGGCCTAACTGGGTCGGGCGGGCTTTTAAGCTCACTTGGGGAGGCAGTAGGATTGACAGGAGAAGGTGGACTTTTAACATCAGGAGGAGGAACGACAGCAGGGGCTGCAGTACCCGATATTTATAATTACACGTATGACCCAGCACCAGCATATGAGGCGGCTTATTCTGGCTCTGCTGCATATAGTGATGTTATTCCAGCAGAATGGGCTTACGAAGCAGCGCCAGCATATGAGGCTGCCCCGGCCGCAGGTGCTGCCGCAGGTACTGCTTCAGGTACTTCCGCAGCAATGGGAGGAGGATCTGCCGGATTTGGTTATACCGGAGCGTCAACAGGCGGATTAACAATGAGCGGGGCTTATGCCGGTGTTGCAGGAGGCGCAATATATGCCGCTGCTGCCTATCTAATGAGCGAACAATGGGCATCTGATTTAGAGGATAAATATGAACGTATACAGCATTGGTATGATACATTTTATGCTCAAGATGCATCTGCTCAGGCCGGTACGATTTTTCAAGGCGCACAGTCTTTTGCCACTGGTTTAGGGGAAGAGGAAGGTTATGAATTATTCCTGGCTACAATAGTTGCTATGGATGAAAATGCACTTAGCTGGGACGCCTGGACAGAACTCGCTGCATTGCATGGTGAGTCAGTCGAGGATGTTCAGGAAAGATACCAGACATGGTTTGAATACATAGCGGGAGATGCATCTTCTCCATTTAATGAATCCTTTTGGCAGGCAGGGGTAACTGGTGCACAAAACCTCCAAAGCGCTATTGATACGACTATGAAGTCTTTTGGTGAAATGTCAGAGCAAGAGTTTGGGTTTAGTTGGGCAGAGGATTGGTGGGCAAGTGAGAATGAATTTTACTATGATCTTGAAGAAGCAGAGGAAAGATTTGCCTCCGCAGTAGATGATGCAATGGCAACATTCACCGAAGCAGAGAAAACCTATACCATGGCAATGCTTGAGGCATATGAGGCAACCGCTACCACCGATCTCGCGAAGACATTTTTTGACATGGCTAACGAAGGTTATGCAGACCTAACTCAGGCCGAGCAAGAATGGGTTATGGCATCACTTGGCGGTATAGAAGGCTGGACAGAGGGATGGTCACAGGCTGCCCAGGATTTTTATGATGCACAGATAGGAAGCTGGGATCAGTTAAGTGAGGCCGAGCAAGAATGGGCCATGAATATGCTTGGCACTATGACTACATATTATGAAGGTATGACAGATCAAGCGAATGCGGCATTTGAAAGCTTACAGGGTAACTATGAATATCTCTCAGATGCCTCCGGCGAATGGCGAGTGAATGCTGAAAATGATATAATGACTATGGAACAAATGATGCTCGACGCCTTCGCTAATATTGCGGCAGGCACGTCTGACTTGACTGCACAACAACAAGATTGGGTAACGGCTTATGTGAGTGGCACAGAAGAGATGTCTGCTGCCGGTAGTGTTTGGATAACAGAATATTATAATAGTTATGTTTCAGCAGCGGAGGCGGCGGCGTCCAATGTAAGTGAGACAATGAATGAAACTATGGACAGTATGGCGGCATCCGGTAGAGATGCATTCGATAATCTTAATAGTTATCAGTTTAATGATAAAATCATTGATGTTTATTATAATCAGGTTATTCCAGAAGGCGGTTTCCAGCATGGAGGTATTGCTTCAGGGCCGGAAAGCGGTTACTGGGCGTGGCTGCATGGAACTGAGAAAATAACTCCTTTGCATGGGTCAATAAATACGAGTGATATGCTGTCTTCTCCATCATTGATTATGCCGGAAATAAGCGACGGCGGCAGCAATCGGAGCGCAGAATTGGCAGAATTACGGGAACAGAACAGCCTGTTAAGGGCTATCCTCTCCAAACCGACAAAACATAGTGTCTATATCGGCAATGATCAGCTTAACACCCACATTGACGAAAGGGCCGACGAGATCCGGGTTCGTGCAGAAGACGAAGGCGTCGGATCAAGGAGACTAACCTGATGATATTGGTTACATTTGACTTAAACGGCACGCCTCAATATTGGTCAAAAGAATATCTTGCCCTGACCCATAAGTGGAAGCAGATGGTCAAGAGTTTCGGCACGCTTCAGAGGGTAATTGAAACGGATTATGGCGGGTATTGCCCCTTAAAGACCGGAGAGATGGAGTTTAAGCCGTCAGGGTTTTCAGCCGACTGGCCCCCGCCTGTAAGCGGTGCCATTGAAATAAAGCATACCCTCACAACAGAGGCAGCGGCAAACTCCATGCTGATCGGCATGGCGCACATCTCCAAATATACCAAGAAGGGTGTCTTTTACAACCTTTACGGCCCTGATTATGACGAAGAAATCGCAGACGCAACAGCCTATAACGACACCTTAAATAATGTAATCACGGCCATTCTGACAAGCATAGCGGAAATCAATTCCGTGGACACGACCTATGCCCGAACCGTCTCGCCTAATGTGACCTATACGGTAAGCGGAGACCAGCTTGCAATAGACCTGGCCTCTGCAATAGCCGCTTTTTATTCTCATATGCCCTATATTATCGGCGATACTGCTTATCTGATAGACATGAAAAAAGACAATGGCACGCCAATAGCCCTTGGCTATAAATACATGTCGCCCGCATATTCAAGGTTTAAGCCCGTTGCCATTGCAAGGTCCGGTGATTTTTCAAGGACATCTGCCTATACATACGGAAAAGAGATCTCAATCACGCAATATCACACAACAGAGGCAAACGTAAACACTGCGCTTGACGACATAATCGCAACCCTCAATATGCCAAGGGCAACGGTGACGATCCCTCTCAGGGACCTGTCAGCCATACCTTTGCCGGGCCAGAAAATAACATGGACAGATGACAAGCTTGTCCAGGATACCGATGCCTGGATCAGGGCAAGGATATTGAAATATAAACTATTCGACGAATACATAGAGGTCGAAGGCGAAGGGGGAATGAGTTTAACGTCATGAAAGTAATATACCCTATCAGAATCAACACCCTTGTGGCAGATGAAGAGGCCGCAGGGTTTGAGGTTGAAAATCTGCTTGATGATTCGCCGAAAAATCTCTGGAAGGGCACTTCTCAGGATGCCAAGCTCACCTTCACCATGTATGGCGGGGCCTCAGCCGTTGGAATTGCAAACACAAACGCACAGGCAATTGACTTTACATTAAAAGATGCCCTTGGTGCAACCATAGAGTCAGCGTCATACGACATGACCGGCATATCAAACCTGTTAGAGTTTATAACCAACCTTGGATATTACTCATTTACGAGCCTAATAATTCCGTACACCTACCAGGCAGGCGTCCACACGATTGATTTAGACCTTGATACGGAATCCGCAGGCACAGACATTCACGCAGGCATAGCAAGGGCAGGGTTTACCTATGGCTTTAAGAACCCGCACTCGGGAGTCAAGCACGGCCTGAAGGATTTTTCAGTAAAAGACAAGTACAACAACGGCGCCAGGTACTATGAGCTGGGCGACATAGTGAATGTATTTGAGGCGTCAGCAACCCTGGCAAGAGATGCCTCTTTTTTTCTATTCATGAGAAACCTGGCCCTCCAATTTGGAGAGACCCCTCAATTATGGCAGATATCTGATCTTGAAAATCATTTCTGGACTGTCTTTGCAGCCCTTGAGGGCCTGCCAAGCGGAACACACGGATACCCTGATCATTCAATATTGGATGTTAAGTGGGAGGAGGTAGTTTAAAATGATAAAAGTATCAACAATAGATCGCGGTTCAGAATCCTTTGAAAACGAATGCAATTCCGCAATGGACGCATGGGTGGATGCCATTGATGGCAAGGCAGGGGCCGATCATACCCATGGGGAGGGCGGTGTTGTTGTCACACTGATAGCAAGCGAGGCCAACCTTGGTACAGGCGCTACAGACGGCGAAATGAAGATATGCGCCGATTCCGGCAATCGATACACCTGGGATGACGGCAACTCAAAATGGCGGGTGATGTCGGGCAATATCTATGCAGCAAATCCCAGCTCCGCAACGTACACCATTGAGACGGGTACGGTTATTTATAATACAACGGATAGTCTAATATACGAATGGAACGGTTCAGCATTCATTCGCCTTACAGCGCAAAAATTATTAGCAAAATCATCAAATTATAATGTGTTAGCTGCTGATCTTACAGGATTTACACTTTTCACCAATACTGGTGCATCGGGAGAAGTAATCCTAACACTACCAGCAGGGGCAGCTAATTATTCCTTCGGTGGACTTGTTACAGTTGCTCAATACCTGCAATTTCTTGCTACCAATGGTGAGAACTTTAGATATGGGGCAGAACAAGGGGCTGCTAATGGATATATTAGAATCAACGTAGTTGGCCGTTATGTCTGGTGCAACTGGTCTGGTACTGAATGGGTAATAACTGAAATGCAAGGCCCTTGGAATTATGACGAATAAAGGAGATTAATTATGGGACTATTTGGAAGTGGAATAAAATCGGTACAGCGAGGAGAAAAGAGCATAGCCGGTGGTTCTGCATCTGATACTGTAACCATTGCAGCGGTAGTTTTGGCGAAGTCGTTTCTGTCAATAAGTTGTTCAGGTTCGACAGGAGGTATTGATGGTGCAAGAGCCTATCTTACTAATACTACTACGATCACATTAACTAAAGAAGAGACCACTTATCCCAGAGTTGTAGCATGGGAAGTAATTGAATTTTATTAAAATAGGAGAACAATTATGTATTACGCACAAATAAATGACGATGATATTGTCACTGGTGTATCCGATCTTGCTGGGGAGGTGATCGACCCTAAGATGATTGAGATATTATCCTATGATTCTTCGCTTTTGGGTAAGAGATGGACAGGTACAGAGTTTGAGGATATGCCGATACCAGAACCCACAGTTGTAAATATTCCAACAGTAGATTTCTGGGAAAGGTTTACATCAGCAGAACAGGATACTTTGATAGCTTCTGGTAATGCCTTAGTCAAGAGATTCTTATACCGCCTACAAATTAGCACAGAGGTTAATCTATTGGACAGTAGACTTATAACTTTTGTCAATAATCTTGAAACGGCAGGGGCGATTGACCCTGGCAGAGCAGAAGAAATATTGGCAGTATAAATGGATTTGAGTGATTAAATGAGAATGAATGATCTATTTTGTACTATTCATTGTAATAGATATTTTGCTGGCAGCTTGCATCAGTCAAATTATTGTTGATCTCAATAAACTATGGAAACTCAAAAAGACGATAAAAAAATCAAACCAGGCCGATATAGATAAGAATAAATAACCACTACCACAACAGGTTTTATTATGACTAAAGAAGTAAATTTAGAGTGCCAGAGAACATTCGCCAATCTTGATAAAAGCACTGCTTTGTTGGGTCAACAAATAGAGCAAAATACGGTGATAACCAGAGAGATCCTAAGCATAGTAAAGGGGAGCAATGGCGAGGGTCTCGTCACTCGTGCAGCGCTAAATAAAGCATCAATTAGTCGGGCCTGGTGGTGGTTGGGTTCAATCAGTTTGGCTCTTTTGGGAATCTTTGTGTGGTTGATAAAGAAAGGCGCCTAAATGATCCACTGGAAGCATGTAAAACATTTTAGGCCACAAGAATTCGACGACCCCAAACATCTGGGATCAGGAGAGCTTGTTGACGGAGTATTACTCCTGAAACTCGAACAGCTAAGGGAATTTACGGGCTGGCCTATTGTCACCCATTGGGCGGTGGGCGGTTGCATAGACATAGATGGTAAGCATGGTCATTCTGATAATTCCTATCATCTAAAGGCCAATGGGTGCAAGGCGTGTGATTTTCATTTTGACACAGAGGAAAACTCAAGGTGGCAATTTTATTTAGTACTTAAACAAGGCTTTACAGGGATAGGGGTTTATTACGATTGGAAGTGGAACGGCAAAACATTGCCAATAGGATTCCATGTAGATATACGCCCTAAAAACAAAACCCAGATCTGGCGCAGGGAAAGCGGTAAGTACCTTTACTTATTAAAATAATATGGAAACAATACTCAATATATTATTGGTCCTGGTCTTTATCTGCTTGATTGGCCTGATCTTTGTGGCAGCCAAGAGAAGCCTTGATAAGTCTTATAAGTTTCCAGGGTTACTATAAAAATATGGAGGTGTACCATGAAAAAAACAGCACTAATAACAGCACTATTGTTTTTCATAGCAATCAGCGGTTGCACAGCCAGTAAGCACTACGGCGAATATGTGGCGGCACAAACCGAGGTTGCTAGGCTCCAGGCCAATGAAAAGCCAATGGTGAACATATCATTCACAGATAGCGGGGGGAAACCTATCACGCTTGTCGTGAACATGCCGAAAGATACTGTCAAGATTGAGCAGGTCAGAAAAAGTGAATGGGTAGCTCCGATCATTTCAGCGGTCAATACCATTGGATCAGTCCTCGGCATCTACTTTGTCGCTGAAGCCGTATCTGATATGTTTGAAAATGCAGGTAGTACTACCACAACCACGACCACAACAACTACGACAAGCATTGATGACACAAGCGGAATCGTAACCATTGGTGATGGTAACACAACAAGCACGATCGGCGGTGACGGCCTGATCAATAATGGCGACATGAATGATATGAACTGGCAGCCTAATAATTCAGAGGTCACATACTAAATAACAATTTAAGACAAGGAGAATGGAAAATGAAATACCTATTTAATCGTTTTAAAGAAAACAGCACGTGGACAGGGATCACATTAATCCTAACATCCATTGGATGCGGGCTTAACCCTGATCAACTTGCAGCGATTGCCCCCGCAGGTTTGGCGATTGCGGGCCTTATTGGAGCATTCTTTCCTGATAAAAAAGAGGATGCGAAAAAATGACCTGGACGACAATAGGGAGTACAATAGCAAGCCTGCTCATAAAAATCATGGACAGGCTTGTCTATATAACCCTCGGCAAGGAACTTGAAAAAAGGAAGAGCGCAGAGGCCGATGTTGAAACCCTTAAAAAAGATCAAGAGATTGATGCTGCTGGCGATGTTGACAGGCCTACTCTTATTGACCGCCTGCGGGGGAAGGGCAAGTAATTGCCCCCCTCCATTAAACATCAGCGAGCACAATATTAGCGTACTGATTGAAACCGCAGACAAAGACCCTGAGTTTGACGGGTTTGTTCAGGATTTGGGACGCCTTCAGGAAAAATTGAGGAATAGACAGAAATGATTGACCTAAAAGCAGGAGACTTCTTTGCTGTCCAGGGGAAGGGAATTATCAGCAGGCTAATCAATGCCCTTCAAAAGTTCTGGTCAAAAGATCATGCCTCAATTTATAGTCATGCAGGTCTGATCCTTGACCCTGAAGGAACCACCCTTGAGGCAATAGGCAAAGGAACCCTTTCGACACAGAACCTATTCGAAGCATATACAGGACAACGAATCATAATCGCAAGGTATGATAACCTAACCCCTGAACTGCATGAAAAGGCTATCGAAGCATTACGGAGGGAGTTCGAGGGCGAGGGATATCCTATCTACAGGCTATTTCTTCACCTGTTCCCGCCATTGGCAAAACTTCATTTCCTGGGCCGTGGCGTGTGCTCTGAGGTAGTAGCCTATTATTTATGGAAGATAGTAGCAAGACATAGATGGTGGGCATCGACCAACCCGGACACCCTCGCCGATGAATGGATAAGATGGAAGGCATACTCTGTCATATATGATGGCATTTTAAAATAAACTCAACGAATCCTTGACAAACCCGACTATGAAATATAACCTGTTTTAATGCAAAATTGACCCCTGGGGATATATATTGGACATACATCGAAATATCCCCAAAATTCGCAAAAAATAATCAGGTTTTATGGGGCTCTAAACCCAGCACTTGCCCCTGACACGGTAGGGGTCATGGGTTCAAATCCCATCGTGCCTACCAAGTAAAATCAATCACTTAGAGCCGATTCTTTGAATCGGCTTTTTGCTTTTTTTGGGGATATTTTCAGCATATTTGATTTTCCAGCGCCCGCACCTATTTTCGTTCAGATGCCGGTAGTTTTGGCGTCTGCGTTCATACCCTTGTTAACCTCCGGCGGGTCGCCTTGTCTCCATTCACCTTGGGCGGTACCATAAATTTCTCGGTAACGAATTTTGCTGGTTTCTGTGTTCATTTGGACTTCATACCGGCCATGTTGCTCAATCTTAGTGATATTAACCCACATCATTTTTCCCCCTTTTGTTTGGCTAATAAATATAGATACCAAACTATAGGTAAAAATTAAAGCATTTTTATTTCTTTTCAAAAATAGGTGGGAGCCCAGGGATCTTAGCTACGGTTTTGCGGTGGACCTCTGATGTGACATGCTGATAATGTTTCATGATGGTTTCCGGGCGGGACCCCACGATCTCAGAAAGTGCCTTAAGGTCCGCCCCTTCCTCAAGGGCCTTTGTGATAAACCAATGTCTCAGGTCATAGGGTCGTAAGCGCCTCTTAATTTTTGCCCTCCTCAAAGCTCCTCTCCATGCCTTTTTGATGCTTTTAATGGGTTGGCCATGGAAGTGTATTAGATATCCTCTCTTCTTGTCCTCAGCGTGCCATTTTGTCAATATGGGAAGGAAATCATCATGGATTGGTACGAGGCGGTTTTTTGGGCCGCCTTTGTCTGCTGATTTGATCAAGATGGACTGTGATTCCCACAAAATTTCCGACCATGTGATCCGCAGAAGTTCAACGGCCCCGGGCCGAAGGCCAAGGTAATAGGAAAGCATTATTGCCCTGACAAGGTGCGGGCTGGCATGTTTCAATATCTTTGATATTTCTTCGGTGTTGGGCGGGATTATAAGGGCGTTGTTTTCCGCGGGTTTTTTGTAATCCCGGACAGGGTTGAATTCAAGCAGTTGTCTTGCAACGCTCCAGTTAAGGATCGCTTTGATGTCTGTCAATTCCCTTGAGATGGTTGAATCCTTGACACGGTCCCGCCGTCTTTTTTTGACATAATTATCAAGGTCCTGAAACTTGATCTGGATGCCTGAAAAGTTTCCAAGATGAGGAAGGATGCTACTTCTTAGGCGGGTGGATAAAAGGTCTTTTGAGTTTCGGGAGAAGTTTTTGTTATCAGCGTATGAATAGGCCAATGCTGAAAATTTTGGACCACGTGAACCGCGGGCAGGGCGTCTTTTTTTTAGGCCCAATTCATCATGACGTTTTCGGGCCGCTTTCTCGGCCTCTGGACCCCGACCGAAATATTCTTTTTTGATACGGCTCTTGCGTGGATCCCCACAAGGCACCCGGTAATAACAAATCCACCGCCCATCTTTAAGTTGAGTTACTGCCATTTTTATGTGTTGACCCAGTTAATCTATTTTATGTAATCCCGCTGGACCAAGTTTAATCAATCTTCCGTTTTGGATCATATATACTTTATGTTGAAACCCTACATACCCACCAAGCCTGTTCTTTGCGTTATAAATAAAATGACCGCTCCATACGCTGTCCCCTGCTTTTATAGGCGATAGACAACCGGCCCTATTAATAGTAATCTGTTTTGGTGGGTCAAGCCTTTCAATTTTAAGGGAATATGGGTCATATAACATGGGCCTTAAGTAACCAATTACGAGCTCTTTGTAATTATCTGGATATGGGCCAGCGTCTTTTCCAATTCCCGGAGGGGAAGTTGCGCATCCCATGAGAAAGATCATGGTCAATATTATTGCTGTAAATAGAGTAACTTTTTTCATAATTCCCTCCTCTTTATTTTTTTGCAAGCATCTCGCGTGCCCTTGGGCTGTCCAATGGAATCATATTTTGTGCGGCACAAGAAGGACAGGCTTTATATCGAGTCGTATGTCTCCATATTGAATAAATAAGGCCTGGGACAATAAAACAGATCCATAAAATTATTTCGATCAGAATTGACCCTTTTGTTTTAAGCTTTGGTTTTCCCTGTAAACCGCAATTTGTGCAGAGCATATCCTTTTTCATAATTCCCTCCTATCCTTTGACCAGCCTTAACGCTGGCATTTCTTTTTTTTTATCTCAATACATTGCTCAATAATGTTGTCCAAGTAACCTTCAAATTTCCCTAATTGATAAGGGTCAGCCTTAGTTATTCTGAAAATCTTTTGAAATATCTTTATGGTTTTATCGCCAAACTCCCGCACCTCTTCTATTAAATGATATTCTTCAGGGCTTAGGGCCATGATATGTTCCAATGTTTCTGGATATGGCTCATTCTCTGTCCACCATTTTTCTTCCGGTATACCATCCCTGGCGATCTGATCACGGCGTTTTTTAGGGATGTCATTTCTTCTAATCCACGTTGTTAATAATAAAGGATTAACCCCTAATTTGTTCCCAAGCTCTTTTTTCCATCCGTGAAAAATACGAATATTCAATAACTTGGCAAGCTCAATTAAACTTTTTTCACATTTATTTGCGATATACATCATTTTTTTCTTGACATATACATCATAATATGTATAATGAACCACACTCAATCAATAAAACGTATTAATCAATACTCATACAATAAATTTATAGCCCCAATGAGTTAAACAAAACACAATATATTGCGCTTTAAGAATATTAAACCCCAATATATTGTAAATAGGATTGATGATGAATTTATTTTCAAGACTATCAAGTAACAAATTGTCTCAGATAATACAACTAAAAATCCATAAAAATAGAAACCGAGCGGCCTTTGAGATGCTTCAATCCCTCGGTTTTTCTTTGCCATTAATCCGCAGGTCTCTTTTGCAACTGAATGACATTGAAATGTCAAAACTTGCAAAATCAAACGGAGGGATATCCTGGCAAAGCATCTCTCACGCTATAACGGGTGTTAGACGCAGCAAAACGGCCATGAAGCTTGTTTCAAAGAGCCTGGGCCTCAAAGTTAAAGAGCTTTTTCCAGAGTAATAGCCATGCCTGCTTATACATATTTTAATTACCGTGTTTCAGATACCATCCTTTTCTGGTGGTTCGTGAGTCTTAACTAATGAGACAGAGTGAACTTCAAGAAGTCAGCCTATTAAAACAGAGCATCTACCGTATCCGGCAGCAGATTAACGGGGATCTGAACACCTTAGAAGCAAGGCTTGAGGCCCTGGTGCCCACCAAGGCCAGTTCAATCAGGACAGACTGGTCTGATTGGGGCCTTGAGTTTAAGAAGAATGGTAATTCAAAGAAGACAAAGAAGAAATGATGGTTTCAAACTTTATTGCTCATGGAGGAGCTTATGACTAAGCTGGAAAAGCTTTACGACCTGATCGACCTTATTGACATTGCCGCAAAATCCTACCCGCTCAAGGCCATGGCCTTTGAACTTGGCAAGGGCGAATCAACCCTAAGAAACGAACTCACACAACAGCATGGCTTTAAGCTTGGCCTTCTTGATGCGATCCTGATCTTGAAGAAGTCCCACGACACACGACCCTTAGACACGATTGAGGAGTTCTTTAATCGCGTTGCCTTTGAGCTTCCAGGGGCAGAGCGTAAGAACATGCAGCCGGTTATGCATTATGTTTCCAAAATAGCCAAGGAGTTTGGTGAGAACATTAAGGAGATAGCGGCTGCCATGGAGGATGGGGTTGTAACAACCAATGAGGCTAAGAAGTGCCTGAAGGAAAACAGGGACCTGATAAAGGCCTGTGTTGAATTACAGGCATACCTTGAGCAGTTTATAAATCAAAAGGTGGAGTATTAGATGGGCAGACGTAAGGGCCGGCGGAAAAAGACACGGCGGGAAAAGATTAAAGAGGCGTCCTCCAGACGTACGGCGGATAAAAAGGTCAAGAAGAATGACAAAAAATAAACTCACCGGGACCCTTAATAATAAGCGCCTTACTAAATGGATAAATGAGCCTGTTTTTTTAAAGCTTGGCTTACCTCAATGCAAAGGCGGCACGCTTCGAGGCCGATGCAATCAGGCAGCTACTAAAGACGAGCTTTGTTATTATTGCCATAAATTAAAAGAGGGGTTGTGTAAGAGGACAATTTTTTAAAATGAAGCACTTCCCGGTACAGATAACAGGATATAAACCCCATTGCCCTGATAGATTTCTCTGGCTCATGGTCCTTTGGCAGGCGGTTCAGGATGCTACGAGGACACCGAGGTGTAGCAGAAGCGATGAAATAACCATCAAGAATGCCCTTGAATGGTTTGAGAGCGAAAGAAACACACCAGCGTCCTTCTTATGGGTTTGTGAGTTATTTAACCTCAATCCTGAGAAGGTCAGGCGGTTTGTCAATGGTGAGCGTGAAGTATATCAAGATAAGTCCCGCCTTATGAACGCTATTAAATTTTTTAGAAAGCAGAAGAATATTACTCAAATAAAATTTGCCCACCTTGTCGGGACAAACTCCAGCTACCTGTCGAATGTTGAGAGGGGAGTATGCCCTGAAAGCAGAATACCAAAAGACCTAAAATTGCGAATTTGGGAAACCATAAAGGGAGAAGATTATGGAAACAGTAATTATGCTTATCAATAAGAACTGGTTTTGGTTTGGACCGGTACTTGTTACCGGAGCATTCATTGCCGTTGTATATGTGATTTATGATTTGTTTTCCGGGGTTGATAAAGAGATTCAGGGGCTATAAAGGACGCCCGCTTAGCTGATATCATTGAATAAACTCATAACATTTAATGGTTAGCTGAAAGGAAATAAAATGATTACAGTTGAAGAATGGGATAGTGGACAAATTAAATTAACAGATGAATGGTTTGATCCTGTTTTTAGTAATTTCTGTTTTTTTAAGGACTTTCCTTTCCCAAAAATAATTGCTTTTAAAGGTAGGGAAACTGGCACGTTATTACATCCTGACTTTGATGATATTTTAGAATTCAGCTAACCAGTCAGTGCAGCCGACCAGCTACGCTGGCGCCTGACTTCTACGTTAGGCACTAAAAAATGAAAAAAGGCAAACCCCCATGCAACCTATATGAACCCAGGGACTTTTTCAGGGTTATAGAAATAATTAGGGAGACTAAAGAGGGGATATATCTATTATTGAAAACCGATAACGGGGAAAAGGATCTGTGGGTTCCAAAATATTTATTGAGGTTGGATAAATATCAAGAAAACGGCGAACCCGTCATGGAAGCGGCAATCCCCAGTTGGATTATTGAGAGGGCGGGGTTGGGATGAATAAAGAAAAGGCAGCCTCACGCAAAGGCGCAAAGGCGCTAAGGGTTAGTTAAAGATTATGATGAACAAAGACACCGTAATATACTTCATGGGCCTGGCAATTATTGTGCTCCTGACATGGTTTTGCCTTTTTGATTATAGGCAGGCCCAGGAGATTAGGTCTCTGCAACAGATTGTTGCACACATGCAGACCAAAGAAAGGCCGCTTATTTTGGTACAGGGTAAATATCCATATTTGGCCGTGAATAAAGATGAACTAATAATCAAAGGGATTAAGGTGGCTAAAGGGGGAAAATGAACTATGACACAGTGCGGGTTTGTAAATATCAATGGTAAGTATCGGCCTTTTGAGACATTCCGTGAGATCCGGACTGGTAATAAAAGAGGTAAGTTTGAGATTCCGGTCCGTAAGGTAGTGCAATCTCAGGATAAGTCCTGGACTATAAAGCCGATCAACAGGGTTGTTCATAAAGATCAAATCTTACGTTTTCCAGGTCCACAAAATGCCGAACAAAAAGCCGGATGAAATAGGGGATTATCAGGATATGTACCAAAGGAAACTCCCGCCCTGGGAAGAGTGGGGTCCGTAAGAACAGGAAAGAACCTTGAGGGAGGCTATCGGAGATGAGCTTTTTGATCATCTTGAAAGGCTTATCTCTGAAAGGGGAACATCATGACTCGAGAAGAAGCAGAAGAGATAATAAAAGGTATTCATATCAGGATTAAGGTTAAACCGCCTAATCTTGAACACCTTACTTTAGAGGCCCTTAAAAGATGGATTAAAAGCCTGAAAAGAAAACCTATTATTATTGATTTTTATTAAGCAACATATAAAGAGAGGAATTGTAGTTATGCCAAGCCCTAAAAATCCACACCTAAAATCGCACAAAATAGATTTTCCAAAAGAGTTTTTAGATAGAATAAGGGTTGTAGCAACCGAAGAAGATGAAAATATTTCATCACTGATACGAAAAGTTATCGGTAATTATGTGGGGTGGGACGGTCCTGTTAGGAACATCACTAATTACGAACCAAAGAAATGATACCGACCAATATATAATAAATAAATTAACCAAAGAATTAAGGAGCCAATATGAGAAGCCGGAATATTAAACCAGGTTTTTTTAAGAATGATACGCTTGCTGAAATAAATCCATTGGGTCGCATCTTGTATGAGGGCCTTTGGTGCCTCGCAGACCGTAAAGGACGCCTTAAAGATCGACCAAAAAGGATAAAGGCAGAAATTCTACCTTATGACGACTGTGATGTTGATAGTTTTTTAAATAACCTCCAGCAAAACGGTTTTGTATTACGTTATGTTATTGATAATAATAAATATATTCAGGTCGTGAACTTCTTAAAACACCAGCGCCCACACCCTAATGAGAAGGCTTCGGACATACCGGCTCCAACTAAAGGTCAAATAACTTATAACCAAGGTGTTACTAATGACACACCAAGGAGTGAACAAAGTATAACCAAGGAACGTTCTAATCCGTCTGATATTATGATTCCTGATATTATGATTCCTGATTCCCTTAATAGCTTATCTACTAACGTAGATAAGCAGCCGTCACCGGCTGCCCCTCCAAAGTCAAAACACTTTTCTGAGAAATTGGAAGATAACCAATTACAGCCTATCCTGGCCTTATGCGATAATATCACCAAAAGAGTCAGGAAAGGGTCTAATGGTAAAACAAGATTTGAGCCTTATAAATTCATCCAGCGCCAGGTCAATAACAAGGGACACCCGCAGGCTATTCTCAAAACCCTTGAGTCGATGCTTGCTAATTGGCATAAGATCAAGAACCCCTGGGCGTACGCTGAAAAAGTCATGAAACAAGAAGGCGCAAAGTCGTATGCCAGGGATAGCGAACAGGCCCATGAAAACCTGAAAGCAGAATGGGTTGCATGGGAGAGAACAGACCAATTTAAGAAATTAGGTAAGTTGGTAGAGGACATTGGAAATATTAACGCAATATAAAAACTGGCTTTTGGCCAAGCAATATTCAGATAAGACAATCCGGTGTTATGGTATGCGGGTTGAAAGATACCTAAAACATTTTCCAGATCCGGCAGGTATTAAACAGGAGCATATCCAGACATACCTGCTGGATCTTTATTCCAATGGGAACAGCCGGACGACAATGGAGGGCGTGTTTTTTACGCTCAAGAATTTTTATAACTTTCTGGCCATTAGCGGTCATGGCGGATTACAGCTTAATGAAAACCCACTTAAGTATTTAATGCCGGTCAAAAGGGAGAAGCGGATTCCAAAGATCATCCCGGAAGATGATCTTTCGGCAATGCTTAGGGCGCCGGACCTTAAGACCGTACGTGGTTGCAGGGATTATGTGATTATGCTGTTTCTGCTTCATGGGCTCAGGGCCGAGGAATTATGTAACTTGGATATTGAGGATATCTTCGAGGATGGATGGGGCGCAAGCCGAAGGATGTTTATAAACGTGAAAGGGAAGGGCAGGAAAGAACGCCGGGTCACTGTTGAACAAAAAGGCCCGACAAAATGGGCATGGGGCCGGTATATGGAAAAGAGAAATGGCCAGGGCTCACAGATTGCATTCCCCGCGATCATTGGGAAACATTTTAAACGAATAACCCCGAACGGTCTTTATAAACTCCTGGCCCGTTATGGGACAAAACTAAGGATTGAACATGTTAATCCGCACCTATGGCGACATACCACGGCGGTCAAACTGATTGAGGATGGTGTGTCGATCAAGGAGGTCCAGATCCGGCTTGGCCATGAGACAGTCGCAACAACCGAGAAATATGTCCAGGCAGCGGCCATACTACAGGAAAACGCAGCCAATTCAACCTGGATCGCCCGCATAAAACAGGCGGGCGATAGATTTAGAAGGTGGAGGAATTAAGAAAGAATGCCAGAGCATAGTAAAACTGTTCCAGGTAAAGGTGCCGTGCCGCTAATAGAGAAAGTGGAAAGGCCCCGACCATGGCCTAATCCTCCCGCCTCTAAAGTTCCAGAACCAAAGGAATTCAGGATCAAAAACGGAATGAGAATAAACATAGAAGGCGGTTTGTATAAAGTCATCGCAATAAGGCCCAGCGGAAAACTAACCCTGAAATACATAAGACAAGTGGCTTGAAAGGAGGAAACTATGAGCGAAGCAATGGATACAGAGATTGATGACATGAAAGATATCTGCACAATCCTCAATAAATATGATCCAGCAATAAGAACCCGTATCATATATTGGATCATGCAGAAATATAAACCTTATAAAAAAATAGTCATTCCACAAATACCAGTGTTAAAAGCTAAGTCCATTCAATAGTGTCAAGTAAAAAGGCATTATCAATACACTTTTCAACAGCAAAACTGCAATGATTGCAGGTCAATATAATATGTTGATATCAAAAGGAAAAGCTTTAAAAATAGAACCATTATCATACAACGAATTGCAGCCTATACTATGCAATCAATTGGCACTTAGTTGCAGACTATGCAATTTTCATTGCAGTCCATTGCATACTTTTGCAGGTTTTCGGCCTTTTTTAGGGTTAATAAAACAACCAAATCGAATAATATCAACAACTTATATATATGCAACACCTGAAATTATTATATAACCTATTGAAATAACATAGAAAGTGTCCAAAGTGCAGCGAATAACAGAAATATTGAAATCAAAACGTAAAATAAAAAAAGGGTCCTTCCTGGGATGCAAACGCGATACAGTTTCCCTCAG